>ENA-UOJI01000111-UOJI01000111.1-human-gut-metagenome-genome-assembly--contig:-P79-NODE-111-length-64933-cov-16.069423_pt1 | contig 64933 bp, 57 predicted proteins | sample MGYA00242346_ERZ723893 | MGnify/ENA metagenome assembly ERZ723893 | reverse complement strand
CTGCCGCACCTCGCTCGCCGTATCGGCACTTAGAATTATGCGGTATTGCCATAAAGCTTGGGGGTGTACCGATATGCAAACTTCACCACTGATCCTCACCGCCCTCGCCGGTCTGTCTACAGGTCTTGGCGGGGTGCTGGCGGTGCTTGGCAAACCAACGGAAAAGCTTCTGGCCGCCTCGGCGGGCTTTGCGGGCGGGGTCATGCTCACCGCATCGCTGACCGATCTGCTGCCCGAGGCCCTGCATTTTTACGGCAGGTATCTGCCGCCTCTGGCCTGCGGCGGGGCGCTTGCGACACTGACAGCGCTGGGCATGGCGGCGGCGGGGCTGCTGGGCAAGCTTCTGCCGGAGGAATCCGAGCTTGCTGCCCGCTTTGGTCAGGGCCGCGACCCCGCCCGCGCGGCGGCCATGCGCACCGCTCTCATCACCGGCGCGGCGCTGCTGCTGCACAATTTCCCGGAGGGTGTACTTACCTTCTTCGCCGGGACAGCGGACCCGGCGCTCGGTCTGCGCACGGCGGCGGCCATCGCACTGCACAATATCCCGGAGGGGCTGGCTGTGGCGGTGCCCTTCGCCTACGCGGCACGCAGCCGTGCGGCCGGTGTGCTGGCGGCTCTCGTTTCCGGTCTGGCCGAGCCGCTGGGGGCTGTGCTGGCGTGGCTGTTCCTGCGCCGGTTTTTTACACCCGGCTTTTTGAACGGCACGGTCGTGCTGGCGGCAGGCATTATGGTGTGGGTGTCCTTTGCCCAGCTTTTGCCCGATGCGTTCGCCCCTAAACATCGCGCCGCCGGCATTTTGGGCACCGCCGCAGGTACATTGCTGATGCTGTTAGGCATTGCGGCGCTGCCGTAAATGTGGTATACTATAAACTGTGTTGATGTAAGGGATGCGGAAGGAAGACTGCCTATGAAATGCTGCGTTTGTGGTGCGGAAAGTGGTCGCTATCCGCTGTGCCGTGCCTGCAACCAACAGAAGGAATTGGGCTATATTATAAAGTGCCCAGTGTGTGGGCAGTGGCATTATGGTGATGAACCGTGCCCAAAGCGCGTGCAGCCGGAATTTTTGTATGAACCGAAGAAAAGGCTGATTACAAAAAATGAGCAAGGCTTTTTTGACGCCTTGAGAGAAATCGTCCCGCAAGGATATCATGTGTTTCCACAAATCAATCTGGCAGCATTTCTCGAAAAAGTGGACAATTCTGCATATCATAACGAACTTTTCCGCAACGTTGATTTTTTGATTACCGATGGGGAATTTGCGCCCAAAATCGTGGTGGAAATAAATGACAATACACATCATGAGTGGAAAAGACGCCAACGCGATGAAAAGGTTTCTGCTATTTGTGCAGATGCAGGAATACCGCTGGTTACATTCTGGACAAATTATGGCGTAAATAGACCGTACATCGAAAAACGTATCCGTGAGGCATTGGAGACGCCGCCTCAGCGAGTGCCGAGTTTTACAAAAGAAAATACTGCGCAGCCGAATACATTCGAGAAAGAAAATGCCGCACGGCAGGCGGTTGATTGGGATGTGCAGGCAGAACAGCACAATAAAACCCATAAGGGAAAACAGGGATGCTATATTGCGACTTGTGTGTATGGCTCGTATGATTGTCCGCAAGTTTGGACGCTGCGGCGATATAGAGACATCGTGCTAAAAAGTTCGGTGCTTGGGCGCACCTTTATTGCGGTATACTATGCAATCAGCCCTACATTGGTACGCACTTTTAGCAAAAGTGTAGTTGTCAAGAAAGTATGGCGCAGTATATTGAATCCGATGGTTAAGCGGCTGAATGAGAAAGGCTTTTCCAATAATCCGTACACAGATTGATGACTTTGCGAGAAAGGAGCAGACCGCCATGATGAAAAAAATCACTGCCCTGCTCCTTGTGCTGCTTTTGCTGGCAGGCTGCAGTGCGGCGGGCGATGTCGAGACCCTGCTGCGCGCCCCGCAGCTTTCCGGCGAGAGCGCGGCCCTGCAGAAGGCGCTGAACAACTATCTGGGCGGCAGCGCTACCCTGAAATATCCCGCCAGCGGCGATTTCCTCTCCCCGTTTGCGTTCGGTGACTGGGACGGTGACGGCGTTGACGAGGCCGCAGTCCTGTACACGGCCGACACCACCAGCTCCAATGTCTGGCTTGCGGTGCTGGAGCCGAGCGGCGAGAGCGGCTGGCGTGTCAGTCAGGCCATCGAGGGTATGTCCTCCGAGGTGGAAAGCTTCTCCGCCGCCAGCCTGAAGGACGCAGACAGCAAGCAGCTGCTGACCGGGTACATCTCCCCGCAGGGGGATCAGTATCTGGCCGTCTACCAGTACGACAACGGCAGTCTGTCCACCGTCATCAGCAAAAGCTACACCGATATGATCGTGGCTAATTTCACCGGCAAGGGCGATACGCAGGACCTTGTGCTGGCCCTGCCGCCGGATACTGAGCTTGGCGGCGTGACGCTGCAGCTGCTGACCGCCAACGATGGGGAGTTCCGCTCGACTCAGACGCTGAATCTGGGCGAGGGCGTTTACAGCAGCTGTGCGGCCCTGCATGCCGGGACCGGCAGCGATGACGCCATGTACCTTGTGATGGACGCCTGGACCGGGACAAGCAGCCTTGTGTCGGACATTATCCTGTACGATGCCGAGACGGGCTTTCTGCAGCCCTACCGCCCCGGCGGCATGAGCGACATTCAGCGCAGCACGCTGCGCTACAACGACACCCTGCTCAGCTGCGACATTGACGGCAACGGCACGGTGGACATCCCTGTGGAGATCGACGATGGCGGCACCCTGCAGACGCCGATGGACAAGCGGCTGAGCTTTCTGCTCTGGAAGGATTACACCTCCACCGCAGGCGGCAACAGCCGGTTCGGTGTCTACGACAGTGAGTACGATCTGTTTATGGAGCTGCCCGAGTCAATGCACGGCAGCGTGCTGATCCGCGCCAATCAGGGCGGCACCGGCTGGCTGATCTGCAACGCCGAGGGAAACACCGTCTACTGCGAGATGCGGGTCGTTGAACCGACCACGGACACAGCCAGCGGTGAGGGCAACTACCTGCGCATCGCCAATATCGGCAGCCAGCAGCTGCAGGCGCGGGTTGTCACACCCTATTACGGCTTGAATCTCGATTCCATCAGCCAGAATACTGTGCTGCTGGGATCACATTGATAAGGAAGGGAACCGGGTTTATGAAACGAGTTTTGGTAGTCGAGGATGAAGCCAGCATCCGCGAAATGGTAGCCCTGAACCTGAAAATGGCAGGCTGGGAGGTCATCGAGGCCCCCAGCGCCGAGCGTGCGCTGGAGTTGATGCACGGCGGCGAGCCCTGCGATGCAGCCCTGCTGGACATCATGCTGCCCGGCATGGACGGGCTGAGCCTCTGCGAAACGATCCGCCGCGATGACAGCGACATCGGCATCATCATTGTGTCGGCCAAGGGGCAGGAGAGCGACAAGATCCGCGGCCTGTCCATCGGTGCGGACGATTACATCACAAAGCCCTTCTCGGTGTCGGAGCTGATCGCCCGGCTCGAGGCGCTGACCCGGCGCATCCACCGCGGCACCGGCGCCGCCAAGCCCGCCGAGGAGCCGGAGCAGCTTGTCAGCGGCCCCTTTGTGCTGGACGAAAAGAGCCGCATCCTCTACAAATCCGGTACGCCGATCGACCTGACGCAGGTCGAGTTCCAGATCATGGAGCTGTTTTTCCGCAACCCGGCTACCGCGCTGGTGCGTGAAAAAATTCTGGAGGGCGTCTGGGGCAAGAATTATTTCGGCGATGTCAAGATCGTGGATGTGAACATCCGCCGCCTGCGGATGAAGATCGAGGACGAGCCCAGCAACCCCCGCCATATCATGACCGTCTGGGGCTATGGCTACCGCTGGAATGTGTGACGGCGGCCCCTTAGAAAAACCGCGAAAGGAGGGAACCCCTTATGCAGCCGAACAGCAGCAGTATCATCCGCCGATGGGTGTGCGGCAGCCTGCTTATCACCGTGCTGGTGCTGGTGCTGGCGGAAGGGCTTTTCCTCTATTACAGCTATAACGACCTGTACGGCGGCGTTGAGCGTGCAGTGGAAAACCGCTTTTCCACCGTGGTGGGCCGCCTGCAGGCCACCGGTACGGCGGGGGATATGGCCGTTACCGCCGAAAGCCGCGGGCAGGTCCTGCGCCGCGTGGTTGAGCAGTTTGACGAAAAGGACAAGTTTGAGTTTATGCTGCTGGACAATCAGGGCGTGATTCTGGCAACCAGCAGCGGCACGATGAACCGCGACCTGACCAACGGCACCGATTACGGCCGCGCGCTGACCGCCGCCAACGGGCTGGGGTCGGCCATCTTTACCACGCCGCAGGGCGAGCGTGTCATGGCAGTAACGATGCTTGTGCCCTACGCGGCGGGCAGCATCGCCGCCATGCGGATGGTGACGAGCCTTGTGCTGGTGGACAACCTCTGGTGGCGCACCGTGGCCATCTGTGTGGGGCTGGGCCTGCTTGTGCTGTGCTTCACGGTCTGGAGCGGACTGTTTTTTGTGCGCTCCATCGTGCGGCCCCTCGGTGAGGTCGAGGCAACGGCCACCCGAATCGCCAAGGGCGACATGAAGGTGCGCCTGCCGGACACCCGGTACGATGACGAAATCGGCCGCCTGTGCAAGACCATCAACCAGATGGCCGAGGATCTGGCCGAGACCGAACGATTGAAAAACGAGTTTATCTCCTCGGTCAGCCATGAGCTGCGCACGCCGTTGACCTCAATCAAGGGCTGGGTCGAAACGATCAGCAACATTGATGACCCCTCCAATGAGAACTATCGGCGCGGTCTGGCGGTCATCGGCACCGAGACCGACCGCCTTTACACGATGGTCGAGGAGCTGCTCGACTTCTCCCGTATGCAGAACGGCATCAAGATGAACTGTCAGGTGCTGGACTTTGTGGCCGAGGCCACCGATGCGGCGCTCTTTGTCGAGGCCCGCATCCGGCAGGAGGGGATGCAGCTTGTCTATCAGGAGCCGCCCGAGCCTTATCCGGTCTGGGCAGACCCGGCACGGCTGCGGCAGGTGTTTGTCAACCTGTTTGACAACGCTATCAAGTATTCCGAGCCGGGCGGTACGATCTTTCTGACCCTGCGCCGCACACCGGTCACGGTCAGCGCGTCGATCCGTGATCAGGGCCGGGGCATTGCGCCCGATGATCTGGAAAAGGTCAAGCAGAGGTTCTTCAAGGCGAAGAACTCGGTGCGCGGCTCCGGCATCGGCCTTGCGGTCGTGGATGAGATCGTCCAGACGCTCGGCGGCCGGTTCGACATCACCTCCGCCCTCGGCTGCGGCACGACCGTCACAGTGACCCTGCCCGTCTACCACTCCGGGCAGGAGCATCTGCATGAAAAAATTTAAGGCTTCCCCCGAGGGGGAAGCTGTCCGCGAAGCGGACTGATGAGGGGCAAACTTTCCGCGACAACCCGGTAACGGGCAATAGCGATACACCCGCCCCTCATCCGGCCTCGCTTTGCTCGGCCACCTTCCCCCTCAGGGGAAGGCAAAAATGACGAAGGAGAACACATATGCCCAAAGAATTCCGCACCTCCGTCGGGGGGCAGGCCCTGATGGAGGGCATCATGATGCGCGGCCCGGAGAAGATCTGCTGCGCCGTGCGCAAGCCGGACGGCACCATCGACCTGAGCTATGACACCGTCACGACCCACTGGTACAATAAGGTCCCGCTGGTCCGGGGCGTCTGCAACATGGCGGAAAACCTTTACAAGGGCTACCGCTACCTGATGCACGCGGCCGACGTCGCCATGGAGGGCGAGACCGAGCCCGCTGAGTCCAAGCTGGACAAATGGTTCGAGGCGCACGCCACCCCCGCCGTGCAGAACGCGCTGATGGCCTGCGCCGCCTTTGTGGGCGTGGCGCTGGCGCTGTTCCTGTTTACCTTTCTGCCCACTTTTTTGACCGGTCTTGTCATGCGCGCCGTGCCGCTGGGGCGCTGGCCGCGCGTAATCCTCGAGGGCGTGCTCAAGATGGTCATATTCCTCGGCTACATGTTCCTTTGCACCCGCATGAAGGAGCTGCACCGCGTGTTTGAGTACCACGGTGCCGAGCATAAGACCATCGCCTGCTATGAGGCCGGTCTGCCCCTGACGGTGGAAAACATCCGCCACCAGAGCCGCTTTCACCCGCGGTGCGGCACCAGCTTTATGATCCTCGTCATCATCATCAGCATCTTCCTGTATGCGGTGCTGCCTTGGACCAGCACGGCGATGCGTGTTGTGTATAAGCTTTGCATGTTCCCGCTTCTGGTTGGTGTATCGTATGAAATTTTGAAATGGGCCGGCCGCTCCGACAGTGCGGCGGCAAGAATCATCTCTCAGCCGGGGCTTTGGATGCAGCGGCTGACGACCTTTGAGCCGGACGACTCGATGATCGAGGTTGCGATTGCCGCCGTCACCCCCGTTCTGCCGGAAAAGCAGGAGGATGCCCGCTGGTGAACGCTGTATTTCAAAAGCTCTGCGCCATGCTGACGGCCGCCGGTGTGCCCGATGCCCGCTTTGACGCGGCCGAGCTGTACCGCTTTGCGACCGGCCGCGACCTCCGTCTGGATGACGGCCCCAGCGCTGCCGAGGCAGCCCGCCTGAGCGCGCTTGCCGAACGCCGCGCTGCCCGCGAGCCGCTGCAGTACATTCTGGGCGAGTGGGACTTTATGGATTTTACGCTCAAGGTCGGGCCGGGTGTGCTGTGCCCCCGGGCTGACAGCGAGATCGTCTGCGAGAGCGCCCTCGCGCTTTTGCAGGGCAGGGAGCGGCCGGTGGTGTATGACCTCTGCGCGGGGACAGGCTGCTTGGGGCTTGGCATTGCGCGCCACAGCCCCGGCGCGCTGGTGACCTGTGTGGAAAAAAGCCCGGAGGCATGGCATTACCTGACCGCCAACACGGCACAGACCGGTGTGCGCACCGTGCAGGCCGATGTCTTTACCTATTATAAAACGCTGCCCGCCGAGGGGGCGGACCTGATCATCTCCAACCCGCCCTACCTGACCGGGGCGGAGATGCGGGCACTGATGCCGGAAACGGCGCAGGAGCCTGCCATGGCGCTGGACGGCGGCGCGGACGGGCTGGATTTCTACCGCCTGCTGACCGAAAAATACCGGGACGCCGTGCGGCCGGGCGGCTGGCTTGTGCTGGAGATCGGCTATGCCCAAGGCCCCGCCGTGCTGGCGCTGGGGGCCGCCTGCGGCTGGGTCAACACCAGCTGCCGCAAGGACTACGGCGGCAATGACCGGGCCGTGCTGCTCCAAAAACCCGAAAAAAGCTGCTGAAAATCCGATTTATGGGACAAAAAACGCACAACAAAATGTTGTAATCTGTTCGTAAATCGTATATAATAGAGGCAAACGCAAATCCTAGACTTACTTGTATATAAAAGGAGAACCGCAACATGGCAGCAAAAAAAGATACTACCCCCAAGACGGCAGGCCCTGCCGCTGACAAAAAGGCCGCGCTGGAAACCGCGCTGGCCCAGATCGAAAAGCAATTCGGCAAGGGCGCCGTTATGAAGCTGGGCGCCAATGTCACGATGCAGGTCGATGCTATCCCCACCGGCAGCCTGGGTCTGGATCTGGCGCTGGGCATCGGCGGCGTGCCCCGCGGCCGTATCGTTGAGGTCTACGGCCCCGAATCCTCCGGCAAAACAACGCTGGCGCTGCAGATCCTAGCCGAAGCCCAGAAGATGGGCGGCGAGGTCGCGTTTATTGATGTTGAGCATGCGCTCGACCCGACCTACGCCGCCGCGCTGGGCGTTGATATTGACAGTCTGCTGGTCAGCCAGCCCGACACCGGCGAGCAGGCCATGGAGATCTGCGAGGCGCTTGTCCGCTCCGGCGCGATCGACGCCGTTGTTGTGGACTCCGTTGCCGCCATGGTGCCGCGCGCCGAGATCGAGGGCGAGATGGGTGACAGCCATGTCGGTCTGCAGGCCCGCCTGATGAGTCAGGCGCTGCGCAAGCTGACCGGCGTCATCGGCAAGACAAACACCGTCTGTATCTTCATCAACCAGCTGCGTGAAAAGGTCGGCATCGTCTACGGCAACCCCGAGGTCACGACCGGCGGCCGCGCACTGAAATACTATTCGAGCGTCCGTATTGATGTGCGCCGCATCGAGGGTCTGAAGGACTCCACCGGTGCGTTCATCGGAAACCGCACCCGCGCCAAGATCGTCAAGAACAAGGTCGCGCCCCCGTTCCGTGAGGCGGAGTTCGACATCATGTTCGGCGAGGGCATCTCCAAGCTGGGTGAGATCCTCGACCTCGGCGTCAAGCTGGGTGTCGTGCAGAAGAGCGGCGCGTGGTTCAACTACGGCGAGATGCGCTTGGGTCAGGGCCGCGACAACGCCAAGCAGTTCCTGAAGGAACACCCCGAGGTCTCTGACGAGATCGAAAAGATCGTCCGCGCCAACGCCGATCGCCTGCTGGCCGCCGGCAAGAAGGGCACTGTTAAGCCGCTGGACCCGAGCGAGATCGTCAAGCCGGTCGCCCCGGGCGAGGCCCCTGCCGCCCCGGCTGCCAAGACAACGGGCAGCGAGGTTGACCTCGATATCATGGTCGATGAATAAAAATGCCGCGCCTGACACAGATCAAAGAGACAAAAAAAGGCCGCCTTGCGCTGTTTTTTGATGGAGAATTTGCCTTCTCCCTCGATGAGCAGACTTTTGCCGATGCCACGCTCCATCAGGATGACCTGCTGGAGGACTGGCAGATCGAGGAGCTGCGCAAGAAAAGCGAGACCCGCCGTGCGCTGGACAAGGCGATGGACTACCTTTCGCTGCGCGACCATGCGGCGGGGGAGCTGTACCAGAAACTCTGCCGTAAGTTCGATGCCCACAGCGCCGCCTACGCGGTGGCGCGGGCGGGGGAGCTGGGCCTCTTGAATGACGCGGGCTTTGCCCGCCGCCGCGCGGCCGAGCTGCTGCGCAAGCGCAAGTCCCGCCGGGAAATTATGCAGGACTTGAACGCCAAAGGCATCGACCGCGACACTGCCGCCGAGGTGGTGGAGGAGCTGTTTGCTGAGAACGATGACGGCGAAAGCCCCGAGCTGGAAACAGCCCGCGCGCTGGTCGCGCGGCAGTATGCGTCAAAGCTCGCCGCCGGTAAGCGCGATCAGGTCGCCGCCGCGCTGGCACGGCGCGGCTTCAGCCACGCGGTCATACGCGAGGTGCTATCCGACGACGAGTAAAACCGCACCGTACCGCACTGTAGGGGCCGGGCATGCCCGGCCCTCGGCCTGCCGATTGCATCCCCTTACCGGTTCGCAATGTAGGGAGGGGTCTTGACCCCTCCGCGGCGGCCAGAGGGCTGGCCGCCCTACAATTTCCGGCAAGCATCTGCCACCCTGCGGGGCGTCGAGGACGCCGCCCCCTACAACCCTACGCAAACATACAATATTATATTAAAGGACTACCCAATGAAAATTGCCATTATCTCCCTCGGCTGCCCGAAAAATCAGGTGGATGCCGATGTTTTCTGCCATGCCCTCATCAAGGACGGCCACACCACCGTGGGCGACCCGGCCGAGGCCGATATCATCATCATCAACACCTGCGGCTTTATTGAGTCTGCCAAGACGGAGGCCATCGAGAACATCCTCATGGCCTGCCAGTACAAGCAGGAAAACCCCGACCTCAAGGTGATTGTCACCGGCTGCCTGGCCGAGCGCTACAAGCAGCAGATCATTCAGGAAATTCCCGAGGTGGACGCCGTGGTCGGCATCGGCTCCAACGCCGCACTGCCCGCCATCGTCCGCCGCGTCTGTGCGTCCGGTGCCGGCCAGACCGAGAGCTACGGCCCCAAGAGCGATATGCAGCTGGGCGGTGCCCGCGTTATCTCGACCCCGCGCCACTATGCGTACTTAAAAATTGCCGAGGGCTGCAACAACGGCTGCTACTACTGCGCTATCCCGCTGATCCGCGGTGCGCTGCGCAGCCGTGAGCTGAACGACTGCGTAGCCGAGGCCCGCTGGCTGGCGGGGGAGGGTGTGCGCGAGTTGATCCTTGTTGCGCAGGATCCCACCGCCTACGGCGAGGACTGGGGCAAGCCCGGCGCAATCTGTGAGTTGCTCGACCGCCTGCAGGAGATCGAGGGCATCCGCTGGATCCGCATCCTCTACGCCTACCCGGAGCGCATCAGTGATGCCTTTATTGCGGCGATGGTCCGCAACACCAAGGTCGTGCCCTATCTGGACCTGCCCATCCAGCACTGTGATGATGCCGTGCTCAAGGCCATGAACCGCCGCGGCGGCCGCAGGGAGATCGAGGATGCGATCGCCCGCCTGCGTGCGGCCATCCCCGGCATCACGCTGCGCACGACCCTGATCGCCGGCTTCCCCGGTGAGACCGAGGAGCAGTACGCCGAACTGTGCGACTTCGTCAAGACCGTGAAGTTTGACCGCCTTGGCTGCTTTGCCTACTCCGCCGAGGAGAACACCGTGGCGGCGAAGATGCCCAACCAGCTGGACGAGGAAACCAAGCAGCGCCGCGCCGACCACATTATGGAATTGCAGGCCGAGGTCAGCGCCGCGCGCGAGGGCGAAAAGGTCGGCCAGACGCTGGAGTGTATCTGTGACGGGGTGGACGATGAGACCGGCATGTACCTGCTGCGCACCAAGGCCGACTGCCCGGAGATCGACGGCAATGTGCTGACCCCCGCCGACATCCCGCTGGAGACCGGCGCGTTCTACAATGTCACCATCACCGATGCCGACACCTACGATCTGTACGGCTATGCGGAAGAAAAGCTGGAGGATTGATGTATGAATCTGCCCAATAAACTTACGATGCTTCGTGTTATCTTGGTGCCTGTCTTTATGGTGTTTGCCGCTTACAGCCGCTACGGCACCGCCGATTTCAACCCCACATTTGCGCTTATTGCCGGTATTATCTTTGCCGTTGCCAGCTTTACCGACTTTTTGGACGGCTATCTGGCGCGCAAAAATAACCTTGTCACCGATTTCGGCAAGTTTATGGACCCCTTGGCCGACAAATGCCTGACCACCGCCGCCTTTATTTATATGGTGGCGTGCGGCATCTGCAGCCCCGTGGTGCTGGCGGTCATTCTGTTCCGCGAGTTCGCCGTGGCCGGTGTGCGTATGCTTGCCGCCGAGACCGGCACCGTCATCGCCGCCAATATGTGGGGCAAGGTCAAGACCGTTCTGCAGATGCTGACCGTGCTGTTCTACTACTTTGCCGCCGCGCTGGCAGGCCCCACCGATGTGATGGCCGTGGGGCTGATTACCCAGATTTTGTGCTGGCTGTGCGGCGCGGCCACCGTGCTTTCGGGCGGCATTTACCTGTGGCAGAACCGCAAGCTGTTTATGCAGGCAAAATAAATCCTCAATGTGTGTCTATGTAGGGGCGGATGCTTGCATCCGCCCGCGGGTCGATGCAAGCATCGACCCCTACAGAGTGCGCGTTAAGGCGGATTTGCAAGGATTACCAATAAGGAGAACCCCACCTTGTCAAAGTGCAACCTCCCCACCTGTTTTAAAAGCATCTATCGCAGGATGACCCGGGCTGAGCGGGCCGTCCTGTTTCTGCTGTGCATTTTTGCAGTCAAGTTCGTATTCAGCACAGCTGCGCATTTCATCACGCCCCTGCAGGGCATCGACATGCTCGGCAGCGGGCGAAACCCCGTGGACCTCTGGCTGCTGCTGCTCTCCTGCACGGCGGTGCTGGGTACATTCTGCCTGTACCGCCGCGCGGCCGGGGCCGTGAGTGCGAGGCTGACGAAAGCGGATGCCGTCATTCTGGCGGTTTGCATCGTGCTGAGCGCGGCCTTCTACCTGCATGCCATGGTGGGCCGCCAGAGCCTGTATCTCTGGGACAATGCGACCTACTACAACCTGCAGGTGCGGCTGGAGTCCAACTTTGCAGACGGCGTATTCACCGGCGTGGGGTCTACCATCTATAAGACATGGTTCAATGACTATGCACCGCTCGTCATCAACCTGCTGGCAGAGCCGTTCTTTATGTTCACACCGCGCACGGCCAACACCTTTGCGCTGCTCTGCGCGCTGCTGATCCCCACGCTGGTCTACTACAGCGCATGGGTATTCCTGACGGTGCTGCGTCAAAAGCTGGAGCCGAGAGCCCCATATCTCTTTACGGCGCTCTCGATGGCGTTTGTGCTGCTGCTGCCGCTTTTGCACATTGCACTGTACCGCGGCATGCCCGATTTGCTGGGCGTGGCATTCGCCTTTATGCTGCTTGCGCTGGGTGTCGGCTATGATTTTGCCCGCCCGGCACCCGCCCGGCTGGTCAGCCTTGCGGCTTTTACCGGGCTGCTGATGCTGACCCGGCGCAGCTATATGTTCACCGTGGTGTCGTTCTTTTTGCTCTATGGCATCTGGGTGCTGGCCCGGGCTGCCTGCACAAAGCAGGGCGGCGCAGCGGTGCGCTTTGTGAAATTTGCTGCGGCATCGCTGTTCTGTGTCGGCGTGCCGCTGCTGCCGATGTTCTGGCGTATCGTCCGGGCCGATTACAGCGATCGCTATGCCACCTACCAGACCGGCGGCTTTCTGGCAGAGCTTAACAACCAGCGCATCTATCTGGGCTGGCTCGTGTTCGGCATTATGCTGATCGGCATATTATACGGACTGTATAAAAAGCAGACGCGCTCCCTCGCGGTACTGTCTGCGGTCGGTGCAGTCCTGACGGTGCTGCTTGTCACCCGGGTGCAGAATATGGACGACCACCAGTCGCTAGCGGTCGCGCCGTTCTACCTGCTGGGCTGCTTTCTCTGCGCGCTGCTTGTAAGCGAGCTGCCGTGGGTGTGGCCGCGCCGTGCTGCGGCGGCTGTGCTGGGTGTGCTGTGCGGCCTCAACTTCGGGGCATGCAGCCAGCTTTTGCCGGTCATTCTGCCCAACGCGGTCAACAGCGGGCTGTATTTTTATGTTGACAGCCCCCGCAGCGATCTTGTGCAGGTGGCGGCTGTCAATGACTGGCTGCGGCAAAACTGCAGCGGCGCCAATTCGGCCTATATGATCTGCCACGGTGTGGTATACAGCCCGGATGTGTTCCGCGTTTCGGCCCTGCCGGACGAAACCATCCGCGAGATCCTGCCCTACGGCGCCTGCAACCCCGGCAACGATGCCTTCCCGAAGGAGCTGCTCACGGCACAGGTCGTTTTGACCTGTACACCGTTTGATCCCAACAACCATACCGAAAAGCTGAACGCGGCTTTCCTTGAAAATCAGGAGAAGTACGCGCCGTTTGAGGTGGGGGCAGAGTTTGACATGGGCAACGGCTATACGATCACGGCCTACCGCCGCACCAAGGCCCCCACCGTTGCGGAGCTGGACACCTACCGCAGCTGGCTGGCCGAGGAGGATGCGCGGTTCCCCTACAATTTCAGTGCCGTCTGGGACGCGCTGGCCGTGCAATTTGCAAATAACGGCTGAATCCCCCTTGCAACCTGCGCACACGCTGGCTATAATGGAATAGATATCCCTACACAGAGGAAGGAATGTGCAAGCTATGCAGATCTTCAATACGATGACACGCCGGAAAGAGGAATTCACCCCCCAGAAGGAGGGCGAGTACCGCATCTATGTCTGCGGCCCGACGGTCTATAATTATATCCATATCGGCAATGCCCGCCCGATGATCGTCTTTGACACCTTGCGCCGTTATCTGGAATACTGCGGCAGCAAGGTCTACTATGTCTCCAACATCACCGATATTGATGACAAGCTCATCAAGAAGGGACAGGAGGAGGGAACCTCCATGCAGGAGGTTGCCCGCAAGTTTGAGGCCGAGTACATCAAGGATTCCGACGGCCTGAATGTCATGGCACCGACCGTGCGTCCCCGTGCGACCGAGCATATCGGCGAGATCATCGGTATCGTCAAGGATCTGGTGGAGTCCGGCCACGCCTATGTGGCGCGCAACGGCGATGTCTATTTCCGCGTCAAGTCTGACCCGGACTACGGCAAGCTGAGCCACCTCAACCTCGATGATCTGGAGAGCGGCAACCGTGCCCTGCGCAGCCAGATGGACGATGATCTGAAGGAGGATCCCGCCGATTTCGCAGTCTGGAAGGCTGCCAAGCCCGGCGAGCCCTACTGGGAGAGCCCCTGGGGCCACGGCCGCCCCGGCTGGCATATCGAGTGCAGCGCCATGGCCCGCAAGCACCTTGGCAAAACCATCGACCTGCACGCCGGCGGTCAGGACCTGATCTTCCCCCATCATGAGAATGAGATCGCCCAGAGCGAGTGCGCCAACGGCTGCACCTTCAGCCGGTATTGGATGCACAACGGCTTCTTGAACATCAACAACGAGAAGATGTCCAAGAGTGCGAACAACTTCTTCACCGTGCGTGAGATCGCGGACAAGTACGGCTATGAGCCGATCCGCTACTTTATGCTCACGGCCGGCTACCGCATGCCGCTGAACTATACCGTTGAGCTGATCGAGAGCTGCAAGAGCAGCCTTGAGCGGATGTACACCTGCCGCGACAACCTCGATTTTGCTATCGAGCATGCCCACGGCACCGATACGGCGCTGGCTGCCAAGTGTGAGGAGGCCCGCGCCAAGTTCAAGACGGCGATGGATGACGACCTGAACACGCCGGATGCACTGGCTGCCATCTTTGATCTGGTCAAGGACATCAACACGCTGTCCGATGCCTCCGACAAGGCTACGCTGGAGACGGCCGCCAAGACCTTTGACGAGCTGACCGGCGTGCTGGGGCTTTTGTACAACCGCAAAAAGACCGACAGCATCCCCGCCGAGGTCACGGCGCTGGTCGAGGAGCGCGCCGCTGCCAAAAAGGCCAAGGACTGGGGCCGTGCAGACGCCATCCGTGCCCAGCTGACCGAGATGGGCTGGAGCGTTACCGACACCGCACAGGGCCCGAAAATTGCAAAACTGTAACCGATAACAGACGCAGGGGCGGCCTTGCGCAGCTGCGCGTGTGCCGCAGGCTGTGCGGACTGCCCCTGCCTTATTTGTATGGCTATGACGAAACAACGAACAAAACCGAATGCGGCCCTCTGGGTGGTGCTGGCCTTGGCGCTGGCACTGCGCTTGGCGCTTGCCCTTGTCACCGAAGGCTACCCCTATGACATGAGCTGCTTTGTTGCGTGGGGGGATAAGCTGGCCGCCCAAGGCCCCGCCGCCTTCTACAGCGAGGGGTACTTTGCCGATTACCCGCCCGGCTACCTCTGGGTGCTGGGGCTGGTGGGGGCGGTGCGCGCTGCGCTTGGCATCGCGTATGAATCGCGGTGGACCTATCTGCTGCTGGCGCTGGTGCCGTCGGTTTGCGACTGTGTGTCGGCGGCACTGGTCTATGCGGTGGCCCGGCGCGGTACGGTGGGGCGGCAGATGGCACTGGCGCTGGCTGCGTTCACGGCGTTCGACCCGCTGCTGCTGTTCGATACTGCCGTCTGGAAGCAGATCGATGGGGCCTTTACGCTGCCGCTGCTGCTCTGCTTCCTGCTGCTGGAGCAGCGCCGCTACCTGCCTGCCGCCGTCTGGTTCGGTCTGGCGCTGGCCATCAAGCCGCAGGCGCTGCTGTTCGGTCCGGTGCTGGCGGCCTGCTTTCTGGCGGGCATCGCGGTGGAGCAGGATCGCCTGCGCGCCTTTGGCCGGTGCTTCGGCGGCGCAGCGCTGGCGCTGCTGGTACCGCTGCTGACCGGCATACCCTTTTTCGGTCTGGCACAGCTTGGCCCGCGCCTTGTCGAAAAATACACAGATACGATGTCCGGTTACCCCTACGCCAGCATCAACGCCTTCAACTGGCTTGCGGCGCTGGGCGGCAACTGGAAAAGCCTGCCCGAGCCTGCGCTGTTTGGTATGAGCTGGCAGCAGCTGGGCTGGGTGCATATCCTGCTGGTCACGGCGGGGCTTGCCTATTTTGCGGTATGCAGCAGCCGCAGCGGCCGTTTTTCGCCGCTGCTGCTGGCGGCCTACTACGGCATCGGCATCTTTACGCTCTCCCACTGCATGCATGAGCGGTACATGGTGCCCGGTGTGCTGCTGACCTTGCTGGCAGCGGCCCGGTGGAACGACATTCGGCTCTATGCGGCGGGGGTGGGACTGTCGCTGACCGGGTTTATCAATCTGGCGGCAGTCTACTCGCTGACCGGTACCGAGGACGAATGGCTGACGAGTGCAACCAGCGCTACAGTCGCAATCCTGACCGGCCTTGGGGAAACGGTCTGCTTTGTGCTGCTGCTGTTTGCGGTGTGGGACATCACCCGCCACGGCCACATGCTGGCCTTGCCTGCCGGGCGTGTCAACGCCGCTGCAACGCCCGATGCCCAGCCCGTCTGGACCCGCCGCGAGGTGGGGGCGCTGCTGGTCCTGACGGCGGCTACGGCGGTGCTGAGCTTTGCCTATCTCGGCAGCCGCACCGCGCCGCAGCAGCCGCTTGATGCCACGAACACCGCGCTGACTGAGACAGTCACCCTGCAGGGGGACGCTGTTTCGCTGTGGGTATACCCGGGCGTTTCCTTCGGCGGGCGGATGACGGTGACGGACGCGCAGGGAAACACGGTGTTTGAGAAAGAACTGGACTACGGCACCTGCTTCAGCTGGACTGCCAACGCAGTGACCGCCGCAGCGGGGCAGAGCCTGACCGTCACGGTGCAGAACGCCCAGATGTTTGAACTGGCCTTCCGCGATGCGGCGGGCGGGCTTGTGCCGACCGTGGGCGGCGGTGCGCTGTTTGACGAGCAGGACGCCGTGCCCGATGCGATCAGCCAGCTCAACAGCATGTATTTTGATGAGATCTACCACGGCCGCACCGGCTATGAGCAGCTGCACCGGATGCCTGTCTATGAGACGACCCATCCGCCGCTCGGCAAGGATCTTATCATGCTGGGGATTGCGCTGTTCGGCATGACCGGGTTCGGCTGGCGGTTCTCCGGTACGCTGTTCGGTGTGCTGCTGGTGCCGCTGGCATGGTGCTTTGTGCGCCGCCTGACCCGCAGGCCCGGGGCGGCGGCGACGGCGGGTGTGCTGCTGGCGCTCGACTTTATGCGCTTTTCCCAGAGCCGCCTTGCCACGATCGACATTTACGGCACCTTCTTTATCCTGCTGGGCGCGTACTGCATGGTGTGGTACTGCCAGCGGGTGCTGACCGACGGCGTGCAGCATGCCCTGCTGCCGATGGCGCTGGGCGGCGTTGCTTTCGGGCTGGGCTGCGCAGCCAAGTGGACCGGCATCTATGCGGGGGCCGGGCTGGCGGTGCTTTATCTGGGCGTGCTTTGGGCGCGCCGGCAGCAGGGCCGCCCCGGCTTTTGGGCAGAGTTCCGTCTGGCAGCGCTGGGCGGGGTACTGTTCTATGTGGTGCTGCCCCTCTGCATCTATGTGGCGTCCTACCTGCCGTACTGGTGGCGGCAGCCGGATTTCAGCCTCGGCGATTGGTGGCGGTGCCAGCTTTCGATGTACAGCTACCACGCCACGCTCAAGGCAACGCACCCGTTTGAGAGCCGCTGGTACACCTGGCTGCTGGGGCTGCGCCCCGTATGGTACTATCGCAACGGCAGTCTGCCCTATGGCATGAAGGCCAGCATTGCGGGCATGGCCGGGCCGGTCATCTGGGTCGTGGGTCTGGCGGCGCTGGTGGGGCTGTTCTGGCATCAGGTCAGCGGACGCGGCAGCCGTCAGGGCGCAGCGGTGCTGATCCTGTACGGTACCCAGCTTATCCCATGGATGCTTGTCACACGCTGCACCTTTTTGTACCACTATTTCCCCAGCTCGATGTTCTGTCTGGCGGCGCTGGCCCTTGTGCTGGCCCGTATGCGCTACCGGGACTGGGCGCGCCGGCTGTGCGCAGGCCTTTGCGCCGCGGCGGCTGTACTGTTTGCCGTCTACTATCCGGCTCTATCCGGTCTGCCCATCCCCGCATGGTGGGCCGACGCCCTGGAAGTACTGCCGAGCTTTGGGTTTTATTAAACGGGAAGGGGAGCGGGCGGATATGGAATCCGCCCCTACGGCTGCAGGGGTCGGCGTCCTCGATGAGCCGGAATGTTGGCGGCTGCCGCAAGGCTCCTGCAATCTCTATATAGAAAACGCCGCAGTGACGGGCAGGCTTCCTGTTACTGCGGCGTTGTTGTGCTATTTGTTTAAAGCTTCTTTGGTTACTTTCTTCTCGAAGAAAGTAACTTACGCCTCCGGCAGGTAGATGTGATGCGGCAGACCCTCTACATAGATCGGGGTCAGCTCAGCCTGAACCAGCGGCAGAGCGTAGGCGAGGAACTCCTCGGTCATGGCGGTGTGGTCGGCGTTGACCCACTCGAGCGGGACCTTCTTCTCGAGGTTTGCGACCTCGCTGATCGGGTGCAGGCTGGTGCCGCACTGGTACGGCGCGTTAGAGATGCGGTCCAGCGCGACCATCTCGCCGGTGTGGCCCTCAAAGGCGGCCTTGGCGGCGGCACCGCCGACCTGATAGGCCTCGGTGATGTCGGTGCGGCTGGTCAGGTGGCCGGCGCAGCGCTGCAGGGTCGAAAGCTCGATGCAGCGGGTCTTGGTGTCCAGACGGCGGGCGACCGTGTTGGCCAAAAAGCGCGCCGTGCCGGTCAGGGCCTTGTGGCCGAAGGCATCCACTGCGTGTACATCGTCAGCCAGCTCGCAGACATAGCGGCCGTCCTCCAGCTTGACGCCTTCGGACACGGCGATGACGATGGAGGGCTTTTCCTTCTGCATCCGCTCGACCTTCTCCACAAAGTGGTCCACATTGAAGGGAACCTCCGGCAGGCAGATCATATCCACGCCCTCACAGTCCTCGGCCTTGGCCAGTGCGGCGGCGGCGGTCAGCCAGCCGGCGTTGCGGCCCATGATCTCAACGATCGTCACATACTTCGTGCCGTAAACCGTGGCGTCGCGGATGATCTCCTTCATGACAACGCCGATGTACTTGGCGGCACTGCCGTAGCCGGGGGTGTGGTCGGTGACCATCAGGTCATTGTCGATCGTCTTGGGCACGCCCATAAAGCGGATATCGCTGCCGATGTGTGCGCCGTAGTCGGCCAGCTTGCCGATGGTATCCATCGAGTCGTTGCCGCCGATGTAGAAGAAGTAGCCGATGTCCAGCTCCTTCAGGATCTCAAACAGCTGAACATAGACGGCCTCGCCATCGGCGGTGTGCCAGTCGGGCAGCTTGTAGCGGCAGGAGCCGAGGTAGCTGGACGGGGTGCGCTTTAAAAGCTCAATGTCCAGCGCGGTCTTGAGCTTGTCGTCCAGCACGCAGGTGCGGCGCTCCAAAAGGCCGGCCACGCCGTGCAGCATGCCGTAGACCTTGCCCGCGCCGCGGCGCTTGCAGCTTTCATAGACACCGGCTAGACTTGCGTTGATAACGGAAGTCGGGCCGCCGGACTGACCGACGATTGCGTTTTTTGCCATAGTTTTCCTCCTGCAAGCAGTGCTTGCCTTTGGTTTGTGGGATGCTCCCGGCCGGGTAGAGGCGCCGCGAAGCACACGAATTTTGTCATCCTCAGTGTACCATGCGGCGGCGGCATTTACCATTGCGGCGGTTGCTTAGATGAAGGTGCGGGCGGGCAGAACGGTGCGATTCCGCAGGGTGGAACTGCAGTGCGCGGCAAAATTCAGCAGATGGAATAGCGTTCCATAGTATGGAATTTTGCATCACGATTATTTGCAAGAATCGTTCGGAAACCTTGCAAAAATTGCGGAACCGGGGCAAAGTTGTGCAAGATGACGAAGCACGGCGCGCCTGCCGCGCCGCCGACCTGCTGAAAAAAACAGGACGGACGCCCAAAAATCTGAAATTTATTCTTGACAGGACTGCATGACCGTGTTATTCTTTACTCAACAAAAGCGTTGATGGGGAAAAGTACCGCCCAAGATCCGCACAGAGAGCCTGACGCATGGTGTAAGTCGGGACGGGGACGGGGCGCGAAGGAACACCCCGGAGCCGCCGCCTGAAACCCGGCAGGGGAGTAGGGTGCGCCGCAGGCCGTGCGTTACAGCGGCAGCGTTTCAAAGGTGAACGCGTACGGAAAAAGTGACCGTATGCCCGTATTTCGGCTGCGGTAATTTAGGTGGCACCGCGGATCCAAGACAGCGATTCGTCCTAATACAGGGCGAATGGGCTGTCTTTTTTTGTTGCCGTTCGCAGCAACTGGTGTTGGAAGTATAAAAAGGAGTGTCACCGAAAATGTGCTGTATCATGGGCTATGCCGGGCATGATCTGCCCAAGGAAACCTTTGCCGAGTATCTGCTGCGCACCGCCAGCCGCGGTCCTGACGACCAGCGCGTCATCGAGACCGAGTTCGGACTGCTGGGCTTCGGCCGTCTGGCCATCATGGGCCTGACGCCGGAGGGAATGCAGCCCTTCACCCGCGGCGCGGACTGCGTGGCCTGCAACGGCGAGCTGTACGGCTTCCGCCCTGTCAAGGCCGAGCTGGAGGCCGAGGGCTACACCTTTGCGTCGGATTCCGACTGCGAGATCATCCTGCCGCTCTACTATAAGTACGGTCTTACTATGTTCAAGCATCTGGACGCCGAGTTTGCAATGATCCTCTACGACAGCCGCAAAAAGCTGCTTATCGCCGCGCGTGACCCCATCGGCATCCGTCCGCTGTTCTACGGCTACAGCGAGAGCGGGCACATTGCCTTTGCGTCCGAGGCGAAAAACCTTGTGGGGCTGTGCAAAAAGATCTATCCGTTCCCGATCGGCAGCTACTACTGCAACGGTCAGTTTGTGCGGTACTGCGATATTGCCGACACCCCGGCCTATACGCAGGATGAGCTGCCCGAGATTTTGACGAACATCCGGGAAAAGCTTGTGGCCGGTGTGGATAAGCGCCTTGACGCCGACACCCCCGTCGGGTTCCTGCTGTCGGGCGGGCTGGATTCCAGTCTGGTCTGCGCCATTGCCGCTAAAAAGCTCGGCAAGCCGATCCGTACCTTTGCCATCGGCATGAGCGAGGACGCCATCGACCTGAAATACGCCAAGCAGGTGGCCGACTATCTCCACGCTGACCACACCGAGGTCATCATCAACCGGGGGATCGTGCTGCGCGCGCTCGAGGATGTCATTGCGATGCTGGGCACTTGGGACATCACAACGATCCGCGCCTCGGTGGGCATGTACCTTGTCTGCAAATACATCCATGAGCATACCGACATCCGGGTGCTGCTGACCGGCGAAATCTCTGATGAGCTGTTCGGCTACAAGTACACCGACTATGCGCCGAGCGCTGCCGCTTTCCAGACCGAGAGCCAGAAGCGCATCCGGGAACTGTATATGTACGATGTCCTGCGCGCCGACCGCTCGATCAGCGTCAACAGTCTGGAGGCCCGCGTGCCGTTCGGTGATCTGGATTTTGTCAGGTATGTCATGGCCATCGACCCCGAAAAGAAGCTGAACACCTACGGCAAGGGCAAGTACCTGCTGCGCAAGGCTTTTGAGGGGGACTGGCTGCCCGAGAGCATCCTCTGGCGCGAGAAGGCCGCCTTCAGCGATGCGGTGGGCCACTCGATGGTGGATGATCTGAAGGAATACGCCGAGACCGTCTACACGGACCGCGAGTTTGCCGAGCGCTGCGGCCGCTACAGCTACTGCCGCCCCTTTACCAAGGAAAGCCTGCTCTACCGTGAGCTTTTTGAGAAATACTACCCCGGTCAGGCCGGTATGATCGTTGACTACTGGATGCCCAACCGCGCATGGCCGCACTGCGATGTCAGCGACCCCAGCGCCCGTGTGCTGGCCAACTACGGCGCAAGCGGGCAGTAAGGGGAAAGCTGCCCAAAGCCCCTCAGGCCTCGTAAACTCGGCCAGCTCCCCACTGCGTGGGGCGCCTTATTGCGCGGGCTTACCTCAAAACTTATTCTTGCATTTTCCCAAAACCTGTGTATAATAAAAAGCGATATCGCAGAGTAGGAACCCGCGCGTGGGGCGTCATGCCCCGAAGTGCCTGACCAACGGGGAGTTGTGGCAGGACGAAGCGGCCGTAAGGCCCGCGGTGCCGGTTCCGCATCCCACTGCTGCATGACGGTGTGCAACGGCGGATGTGGCGTTGTACACATCCTGTCAAATTGCCTCCTCCCTTGTGCGGCAACGCACAAAGGAGGAGTTTTTATGTGCGAAGAAAAACTGTCCGTCTTTTCCGGCGCCTACTGGCGCACCGCCCGCAATGAGCTGAAAAACCCGCGGGTGCTGGCCTTTGCAGGGCTTGTCTGCGCGATTTCCATCGTGCTGGAAAGCCTGCCCATCTACCTGATGGGTCCAAGCCTCAAGATCTATTTCAGCTTTCTGGCTGTCTCGCTGGGGTGCATGTGCTACGGCCCGGTGACCGGTATGATGGCGGGCGCCATCATCGACTCGGTTGGTTTTCTGCTGGCGGGCTACGGCGAGCCGTATTTCCCCGGCTACCTGATCTCGGCTGTGCTGTCGGGGCTGATCTACGGCATCATGCTCTACCGGCAGCAGCCCACGCTGCCGCGCGTCATCATCACACGGCTCATCATCAACTACGGCAGCAATGTGCTGCTGGGCAGCGTCTGGAAGGCGATGCTCTACGGCAAGGGCTACCTCTACTACATGACCTCCGGCGCAGTGAAAAACACCATCATGCTGCCCATCGAGGTCTTTCTGACCTGGATGGTGCTGAACGCCGCCGTAAAGCAGGGGCTGGATAAAAAATTTATCCATAAGCGGTAACAGGGACAACAACGGAAATAAGCAGCAAAAGTCATACATTTTGTGCAAACAGTATGACTTTTGCTGCTTTTCTTTGTGCGTCCTGCTCATAGCAGTGTCCGCGTGAGCAAAACATTTACCGTTTTCGCCAAACTTTTCACAAAAATTTAAAAATTATTGCAAAAGCTGTGTAAAGCGGCTACAATGAGTTCTGCAAGATAGCAAAATGCGTCGATTCCCGGCACGGTCCGACACGAAACGGCGCATTTTGCCTTTTATATGCAGATATTACAGGGAGGAACAACACACATGAAGAAACTGATGGGCATTCTGCTGGCCGCCTCTATGGTGTTCAGCCTGGCCGCCTGCGGTTCCACCGCTAACACTGCCGCCAGCAGTGCCGCCGGCAGCACCACGGCCACTGCCGAGGGCAGCAGCACGAACGCAGCGCCCGATGTCAAGATCGGCGCTATCGTTCTGGGCGATGAGACCGAGGGCTACAGCGCCGCACATATCAACGGCATCAAGGAGGCCGCCGCCGAGCTGGGCATGAGCGATGACCAGATCGTCTGGAAGTACAAGATCCCCGAGGGCGGAGAGACCGCCGATGCAGCGGAGGACCTGGTCGGTCAGGGCTGCAACCTGATCATCTCCAACTCCTACGGCCACCAGACCTATATGGTCGAGGAGGCTGAGAAGTACCCCGATGTCAACTTTGTCGCCATGACCGGTGACTTTGCTGCCATTTCCGGCTGCAACAACTTCTACAACGCATTCACCTCTGTGTACCAGAGCCGCTATGTCTCCGGTGTGGTTGCCGGTATGAAGGTCAAGGAGCTGGTCGAGTCCGGCACCCTGACCCCCGAGACCCAGCCCGACAGCTTCACTGCTGACGGCAAGGTCAAGATCGGTTATGTCGGCGCTTACAACTACGCCGAGGTCGTCTCCGGCTACACCGCCTTCTTCCTTGGCGTTCAGAGCATCTACCCCGATGTCCAGATGGAGGTCATGTACACGAACTCCTGGTTCGACATCGACAAGGAGGGCGCTGCCGCTGAGGCCCTGATCGCCAACGGTGCGGTCATCATCGGCCAGCACGCCGACTCCACCGGTGCCCCCGCCGCCACCCAGAAGCTGAAGGATGCCGGCAAGATCTGCTACTCTGTCGGTTACAACATCGACATGCTCTCCACCGCCCCCACCGCTGCGCTGACCTCCGCCACCAATGTGTGGAGCGTCTGCTACAAGGAACTGATCGAGGGTGCCCAGAACGGCAGCATCCCCCAGAACTGGTGCAAGGGCTATGAGGATGGCGCCGTTGCCATCACCGATCTGGGACCCGAGGCCGCCGAGGGCACTGCCGCCAAGGTTGCCGAGGTCGAGGCTGCGCTGAAGGACGGCAGCCTGCATGTGTTCGACACCAGCAAGTTCACCGTTGACGGCAAGGAAGTCACCTCCTGCCCGGTCGATTTGACCTACTATGATTTCAGCACCGGCAGCCCCGTTGCCGTGTATCAGGGCGAGACCAAGGAGGCTATCTCTGACGGTTACTTCCATGAGGGCGAGCTGCGCGCTGCCCCGACGTTCTCTCTGCGCATCGATGGCATCATCGAGGACGCTGACCCCGTCGCCTGATTCTGTCTGAATCTATAAGGGAAGACTGCGGTGGAACCGCGGCCTTCCCTTTTGGTGGTTATATCTGTCGTTGCAAATCAGGCCGTAGGGGCGCATTCCCTATGCGCCCGTGCAGCTTACGGCAGGTACGGCGGGCGGATATGGAATCCGCCCCTACGAAGATGTAGGGGTCGGCCTCCACGATGCCCCGAACCGTTGGCCGCACCACAATCACAAAATTGTTCCTACCTTGATTTTTTGAATCCCTGTAGGGGCGAGGCATGCCTCGCCCGCAGCATGACCGCGATTGCCCGCTTATGGGTGGCTGCGCAAGGCTGCGGGCCGGGCATGCCCGGCCCCTACCTACTTGACTCTTGAAAGGAGCCTGCATAATGGCGCAGAACGAATATGCTGTGCGCTTGGAGCACGTTACCAAGACCTTTGGCACTGTCGTGGCCAACAAGGATGTCTCTCTGGGCGTGCGCCGCGGTGAGATACTGGCCCTGCTGGGCGAAAACGGCAGCGGCAAAACGACCCTGATGAATATGATCGCCGGCATCTATTTCCCCGATGAGGGCGAGATCTATGTCGGTGATGAAGCGGTGACCATCCGCTCCCCGCGCGATGCGCTGGACCTCGGCATCGGCATGATCCACCAGCATTTCAAGCTGGTCGATGTATTCTCGGCTACCGAGAATATCGCTCTGTCGATGGGCGGCAAGGATAAATTCGACCTCAAGCGTGTCCATGACAAGGCCCGCGCCATCTGCGAGAAGTATGAGTTCAACCTCGATCTCAACCAGAAGGTCTATGAGATGAGCGTCAGCCAGAAGCAGACGCTCGAGATCGTCAAGGTGCTTTACCGCGGCGCGGATATTCTGATTCTGGACGAGCCGACGGCGGTTCTGACCCCGCAGGAGACCGAAAAGCTCTTCAGCGTCATCCGCAACATGAAGGCCGATGGCAAGGCGGTCATCATCATCACCCACAAGCTGCATGAGGTGCTGTCCATCAGCGACCGTGTGGCCATCCTGCGCAAGGGTGAGTATGTCGGTGACATTGCCACAAAAGATGCCGATGAGGCCAAGCTGACCGAGATGATGGTCGGTGAGAAGGTCGAGCTGAACATCGAGCGCCCCGAGCCGGTCGATCCGGTCAAGCGGCTTGAATTGTCGCACCTGACCGTGCGCAGCGCGGACGGCATCACCGTCCTTGACGATGCGTCCTTCACGGTGTACGGCGGCGAGATCCTCGGCATCGCGGGCATCTCCGGCAACGGCCAGAAGGAGCTGCTCGAGGCCATCGCCGGCCTGCAGCCGACGGAGAGCGGCGCGAGCATCGAGTATTTTGCCCCCAATGCCGACACCCCTGTGCAGCTAGTCGGCAAAAGCCCCAAGGCCATCCGCGAGGCGGGCATTCACCTCTCCTTCGTGCCGGAGGACCGCCTCGGCATGGGTCTGGTCGGCTCGATGGGCATGACCGACAACATGATGCTGAAAAGCTACGGCAAGGGCCATTCGCCCATCGTGGACCGCAAGGCCCCCCTTGCACTGGCCGAGACGATCAAGCGGGAGCTGGGCGTCGTTACGCCCGACCTGAATACGCCGGTCTCCCGCCTGTCGGGCGGCAATGTGCAGAAGGTGCTGGTCGGCCGCGAGCTGGCCGCCGACCCCATTGTGCTGATGACCGCCTACGCCGTGCGCGGGCTGGACATCAACACCTCCTACACGATCTACCACCTGCTGAATGAGCAGAAAAAGCGCGGTGTAGCAGTCATTTATGTCGGCGAGGATCTGGATGTCCTGCTGGAGCTGTGCGACCGCATCGTCGTGCTTTGCGGCGGTAAGGTCAACGGCATCCTCGATGGCCGTCATACCACGAAGGAAGAGGTCGGTCTGCGTATGACCAACCTGGTAAAGGAGGAGCAGGCATGAGTCAGACTGCTGCTGCGGCCCGCGAGCCGCTGCTGCGCATTGCCAAGCGCGAGGGCACCACGATGCCCCAGAAGATCGCCGTCCGTGCCATCGCCATCATTCTGGCGCTGGTCGTGGATGCTGTCTTTATCTTTTTTGTCACAGGGCTGAACCCGCTCGCCGTCTACGGCGTTATGTGGGGCGGCACCTTCGCCAACATGACCCGCTTCAGCTGGATGCTGCGCGATCTGTCTACGCTGCTCTGCGTCGGCATTGCGCTGGCCCCCGCGTTCAAGATGCGCTTCTGGAACTGCGGCGGTGAGGGTCAGATCCTGATCGGCGGCCTGACCGCCGCCCTCATCATGGTCTATCAGGGCAACAACCTGCCGCTGCCGCTGCTGTTTACGGCTATGGCCGGCGGCAGCATTGCCGCGGGTGCGCTGTGGGGCGTTGTCCCTGCGTGGTTCAAAGCCCGCTGGAACACGAACGAGACGCTTTTCACCCTGATGATGAACTATGTTGCAACAAGCATTGTTGCCTGCATGACCAACATCATGCGCGGTCAGGCCTCCAGTCTGGGCACGCTGAACAAGGCCACCAAGGCGGGCTGGTTCCCCATTCTGATGGGCCAGCGCTACACCATCAATATCATCGTTGTTGTGGTGCTGACCTTTGTCATGTACGCCTACCTCAAATACTCCAAGCAGGGCTATGAGATCAGCGTTGTCGGCGAGAGCGAGAACACAGCCCGCTATGCCGGCATCAATGTCCGCCGCGTCACGGTGCGCACGATGCTGATCTCCGGCGCGATCTGCGGCCTCTGCGGCTTCCTGATCGTGGCCGGTAAGGACCAGACCATCTCGACTACCAGCGCGGGCGGCCGCGGCTTCACGGCCATCATCGTGGCGTGGCTTGCCAAGTTCAACACCTTCTATATGGCGCTGATCTCCTTCCTGCTCGTTTTCCTCGAGCGCGGCGCCTCGGAGATCGCCTCCGCCTACTCGCTGAACGAGTATGCCGCCGACATCATCACCGGCATCATTCTGTTCTTCATCCTCGGCAGTGAGTTCTTCATCAACTACCGCGTCATCCCGCGCGGCGCACACAAGGAGGGCAAGTGATATGCACAGCAGCTTGATTGCATGGATCATGCGTGCCATCCCGTTCGGTACGATCATTATGTACGGTGCGCTCGGCGAGACCGTGACCGAAAAATCCGGCAACCTCAACCTCGGCGTGCCGGGCATCATGTATCTGGGCGGCTTTGCGGGCTTTGCCAGCGCCTGGGCGTATGAGAATACCGCCGCCAACCCCAACGGCTTTGTCAGCATCCTCATCGCCATGTCCTGCGCGATCGTTGCCAGCATGGCCGGCGGCCTGATCTACGCCTTTTTGACCATCAGCCTGCGCGCCAACCAGAATGTCACCGGTCTGGCGCTGACGACCTTCGGCATGGGCGTGGCAAACTTCTTCGGCGTCTTTATCCTCAACGGTGCCAGCTACTCCGCCGCCCCCATTGCCAACAAGGCGTTCAGCGCAAAGCTCCCCGTCCTGTCCGGTCTGGGTGCGCTGGGGCAGACCGTGTTCTCCTACGGCTTTTTGGCCTACGCGGCCATCGCGCTGGCCGTTGTGCTGCACTGGTTCCTGACCCGCACCCGTGCGGGCCTTAACCTGCGCGCCGTGGGTGAAAACCCCGCCACGGCGGATGCGGCGGGCATCAATGTCACGCTTTACAAGTATCTGGCCACCTGCATCGGCGCAGGCATCTGCGGCATCGGCGGCCTGTACTATGTGCTGGACTACAATCAGGGCATCTGGGCCACCACCGGCCAGATCGAGGCGCTGGGCTGGCTGGCCGTGGCACTCGTCATCTTTACGACATGGAAGCCCCTCAATGCCATCTGGGGCGCCTACCTGTTCGGTATGCTCTACTGGCTGTACCAGTTCCTGCCCAGCCTGCTCGGCATCACGCTGGCCAGCTATATGACCGACCTTGTGCAGATGCTGCCCTATGTCGTCACCATCGTGGTGCTGATTGTGGTTTCGATGCGCAAGAAAAAGGAAAATCAGCCCCCGGCCCATCTGGGGCTTGCCTACTTCCGCGAGGAACGGTAAACATACAGATAAAGCCTTCTCCCCAGGGAGAAGGTGGCCGAAGGCCGGATGAGGGGCGCGCTTTCCGGTAGTAACCCATGAAGGGGCTATTATGGCAAGGCTGCCCCTCATCAGTCTGCTTCGCAGACAGCTTCCCCCAAGGGGGAAGCCTTATACAGCGGCACACTTTCCCAAAGGTGTGCCGCTTTTTCATGCTTCTTTCAAAAAATCAACACATTTGCAGGATATACTCATTTTTGTTGAAATATCACCTGCATAAAGAAGGGAAGCCGGTATGGCAGAGAAAACAAAGACAAAGCATAACCCGCTTGTATGGGTCAAAAAGCACAAAAAACTGACCGCCCTTTTGGCTGTTTTGCTGGCGGTGGGCATCGCCATCGCCGGTGTGCGGGGCAAGGCCCGGCAGGCCGGCGGCACGCCCTACCAGTATGTGCGCACCACCGTGCTGAGCAAAACAACGCTGAGCGATTCGGTCAGTGTCAACGGTACGGTCAAGTCGGGCAGCAGCGCCAGCGTTACGGCGGCGGATGCGGTCAAGACCTACAAGGTCACGGCAGTCAATGTCGCGGTCGGCGATACAGTCAGGAAGGGCGACATCATCGCTACGCTGGACACTGCCGATGTCGAAAAGCAGATCGCCAACGCCGAGCTGGACAGCAGCGATAACCGGACGAGCGCCGAGAAAAGCTATACCCGCAGCGTGGAGGATCAGGCCGCCGATCAGGCCAGCGCGCAGCAGGAGCTGGCAAAGGCCCAGCAGGAGTATGATACGCTCGGGCTGAACGACTACTACAGCACTATGACCACGGACGGCAACACCGGCAAGACGAACCGCGAGGTTGTGACGGACTGGTACACCCGCTATGCCGAGGAGATCGCCGGGTACGAGAATACCCTTGCCAACCTGCAGATCCAGCTGACGCAGGCCCAGCAGAGCGGCGAGGCGGACCGCGCCGAGGGGCTGCAGGGCCAGATCGAGGACTATCAAAACCGTGAGAGCATCGCCAAGGCGCAGTGCAGCATCCCGGAGCTGGGGCTGCAGGGCTTTGACGCGGTGAAAAAGTGCTACGAGAGCATACAGAACTACGCCGATGCGCTGCAAAAGGCGCAGGAGTCCTACCAGAAGTCGGCCACGAATGCCGCGCGGAATGTGGACGATGCCGCCACCAAGCTTGCGCAGTCCCAGCGCGAGGACGACAAGCTGACCAGCCTGCAGACCGCACTGGAGGAATGTACCCTGACCGCCACGATGGACGGCACGATCACCGCCCTGAACGCCACAGTCGGCGATGTCTGCAGCGGCACGGTGGCCACGATTCAGGATGTGGAGAATCTGACCGTGGAGGTCACGATCCCCGCAAGCTCGGTCGGCAAGCTGTCCACCGGCATGACCTGCCGCATCACGAGCGATGCCACCGGCAATGCCGTCATCAGCGGCACGCTGACCCGCATCGACCCCGTGGCGAATGACAGCGGCAGCTTCGGCGCGACCGTCACGGTCAACGGGCAGGACAGCGGCCTGCTCATCGGTATCTCTGCCAAGGTCGAGATTGTCATCAGCGAGAAGGACGATGTCTTTACCGTCCCCCGCGATGCCGTGGGCACGAACGAGGACGGCACGACCTATGTGCTGCGCAGGACCGGCGGCGAGGGCACCGATATGACCTTTGAGGAGGTCGCCGTCACCGAGGGCGACACCAACGATTATTATGTGGAGATCACCGGCGATGACCTGCATGAGGGTGACATCATCCGTGCCACCGCAGACCTGACCCAGGGCATCGAGAGCAGCACCGACAGCGCCGCCCAGATGATGGAGGACGGCAGCCTCTATGTGGGGGACGGCAGCGATATGCCGGAGGGCGTGACCATCGCCCCGGCAGCCGGCAATGATATGGGCGGCGGCTCCGGCGGCGGTCCCGGCGGGCCGGGAGGTCAGTGATGCAGAACACCGAACAGTTCGCCCAGACGATCGCGCAGAGCCTGCTCGGGGCGGAGGCTGACCACCCGGCCCGGCCGCTCATTGCGATGCGCGGCATCCGCAAAAGCTACTACATCGGCCAGCCCAATGAGCTGGAGATCCTGCACGGCATCGACCTGACCGTCTACCCCGGCGAGTTCGTTGCCATCGTGGGCGAGTCCGGCTCGGGCAAATCCACCCTGATGAACATTATCGGCGTACTGGACAAGCCGACCGCCGGTGAGTATGTGCTGGACGGCGTGAACATCCATGAGGCCGATGACAACAATTTGGCGGCCATTCGCAACCGCAAGATCGGCTTTGTGTTCCAGACCTACAACCTGATCGGGCGGCAGAGCGCCCTGAAAAATGTCGAGCTGCCGATGCTTTACGCGGGTGTGCCCGCTGCCGAGCGCACCCGCCGCGCCAAGGACTGGCTGGGCCGGGTCGGCATGGCCGAGCGGATGCGCCACCAGCCCAACGAGCTTTCCGGCGGGCAGAAGCAGCGGGTGGCGATCGCCCGCGCCATGGTCAACGAGCCGGCGCTGATTCTGGCCGATGAGCCGACCGGCGCGCTGGACAGCCAGACAAGCCGTGTCGTGATGGACCTCTTTCACGAAATGCATGAAAAATACCACAAGACCATCGTGCTGATCACGCACAACCCCGCGCTGGCCGAGGAATGCCAGCGGGTACTGACGCTGCGCGACGGGCTGATCGTGGGGGAACGAAAGGGGACAGGCGAACGTGCAGCTCTTTGAAAATATCAGCATGGCGCTGGCCAGTGTAAAAAGCAACAAGATGCGCAGCGCCCTGACCATGCTGGGTATCATCATCGGCATAGCGGCAGTCATTGCCATCGAAACGGTCGGCAACAGCATGACCGGCTCGGTGACCGATTCGATGGCCGGCATGGGTGCCAGCAACATTTCGGTCAGCGTTGTGCAGAAAAGCGCAAACGATACCTCGGGTACGGCGCAGGGCGTCACGCTGCGGCGGTTCATGGACTCCAAGCCGTCGGACGCCGACCTCATCACCGATTCGATGATGCAGGATTTTCTTACTGCCTTCCCCGGCAAGGTCGATCATATCGAGCTGACCCAGCAGGTCGGCAGCGGTACGGTGGCAAAATACGGCGATCCGACCACGACCATCACAGCCACGGTCAGCGGTGCCAACGCCGCCACACTGGAAAATCTTGACACAGATTCGCAGATTCTCTGCGGCCGCTGGCTGGACGATGACAAGGATGCAGGCCGCAAGGTGGCCTGTGTGTCGGAAAAGTTCGTTGAGCAGGCCATCGGCGGCACCGCGCAGGATGCCATCGGCAAGGCGGTGACGCTGACCATCAACAAGGACCTGTATACCTTTTATATAGAGGGCGTCTACCGTTACACCGAGGACAGCTATTCCAGCATGTTCTCCGGCACGGACGATGATTCGATCCAGACGGATTTTTATATCCCGCTCGATGTGGCAAAGTCCATCGCCGGGGCGGGGGCCGGTTACCAGAGCATCACGGTCGTGGCGGACGGCACGGCGGTCAATGTGACCTCGTTCGTGGATACGGTCGGCGATTTCTTCGCCAGCTACTACACCCGCAACGACTCCTGGACGGTCAGCGCCTCAAGTCTGGCAAGCCTGCTTGACTCGATGTCCTCGATGCTCGGCACGGTATCGCTGGGTATCTCCGCCATTGCGGCACTCTCGCTGCTGGTGGGCGGCATCGGTGTTATGAACATTATGATGGTCTCCGTCACCGAGCGCACCCGGGAGATCGGCACCCGCAAAGCGCTCGGCGCCCCGGCGGCGGCGATCCGGATGCAGTTCATCACCGAGAGCGTCATCCTCTGCCTGATCGGCGGCATCGCCGGTATCCTGCTGGGGCTGGCCCTCGGTGCGGGGCTGAGCAAGGCTGTGGGCTACGCCGCCCGCCCGAGCCTGACCGCCATCGTGGTAGCAGTCGGCTTCAGTATGGCCATCGGCGTATTCTTCGGCTACTATCCCGCCAACAAGGCCGCAAAGCTTGATCCCATCGAGGCCCTGCGGTACGAGTAAACCCTGCCCCCGCGCATTGCGCGGGGGATTTTTTTGTGCTATACTCATACTTGGAAAGTGAGATGTTATATAAGGTGAAAAAGGAACGACTGTTTACAAACCAACAGCTGCTGGCGCTGCTCTGGCCGCTTATCATCGAGCAGGCGCTCGGTGTTTTGGTTGGCATGGCCGATACCGTCATGGTCTCCTCGGTGGGGGAGGCGGCGATCTCCGGCGTGTCGCTGGTGGATATGATCAACCAGCTTATCATCACAGTGTTCGGCGCGCTGGCAACCGGCGGCGCGGTCGTGACCAGCCAGCATCTGGGCGCAAAGCGGCCCGAGGAGGCCGCCCGCAGCGCCGGGCAGCTGGTGGGGCTCAGCGGTATTCTCGGCACGGCGGTGGCGGTGTTCTGCCTTGTGACCCGCACGGCACAGCTGCGGCTCTTCTTCGGCACGATCAGCGAGGATGTTATGCAGGCGTGCCTGACCTACTTTACGATCACGGCGCTGTCGTTCCCGTTTCTGGCACTCTACAACGCGGGCGCGGCGATCTTCCGCTCCACCGGCAACAGCGCGGTGTCGATGAAGGTCTCGGTCCTTGTCAACGCCATCAACTTCTGCGGCAACGCGCTCTGCGTCTTTGTGCTGCGCATGGGCGTTGCGGGCGTTGCCGTGCCCACGCTGGTCTCCCGCGCGGTGGGGGCGGTCATCATTCTGTCACTGGCCGCCAAGCGGGACTATGTGCTGCGCATCACGCCGCGCACAGTTACCCGGCTGGAGGGACGCACCGTCAGGAGCATCCTCTACATCGGCATCCCCTCGGCGTTTGAGAACAGCCTGTTCCAGCTTGGCCGGGTGCTGGTCGTTTCGATGATCTCACTGTTCGGCACGGTGCATATCTCGGCCAATGCGGTGGCCAACAATCTCGATGCAGTCGGCTGCATCGTCGGCAACGCAATGGGCCTTGCCATGATCACGGTCGTGGGCCGCTGTGTCGGCGCACAGGACTTTGAGCAGACGAAGCATTATACCAAAAAGCTGCTTTTGTGGGATTATATCGCGCAGGGCACCGTGAATCTGCTGGTGCTGCTCTTCCTGAACCGGATTTTGGGCATGTACACCCTCTCGCCGGAGACGCGCGCCCTGTCCTGGACGCTGGTCATGATCCATGACGGTGTGGCGATTTTGCTGTGGCCGGCCGGCTTTGTACTGCCCAACGCCCTGCGCGCCGCCAACGATGTGCGGTTCACGATGGTCACCTCGATCCTCTCGATGATCGTCTGGCGCATGGGTTTGAGCTGGATCCTCTGTGTCAATATGGGCATGGGCGCGGTCGGCGTCTGGCTGGCTATGGTCGTGGACTGGATCTGCCGCGTGACCTGCTTTGTGATCCGCTTTGCCAGCGGTGCATGGCAAAAGAGCGCAATGAAAAAGGTATAGCAAAAAAAGCCACCCTTTGACGGGGGAGGCTTAAAAAGGAGTCTATCAATGAAATTCATCAGCTGGAATGTCAACGGTCTGCGCGCCTGCCTTAAAAAAGGCTTTGAGGATGTGTTCCGCACGCTGGACGCGGACTTTTTCTGCATTCAGGAGACGAAAATGCAGCCCGGGCAGGCCGACTTTGCGCCCGAGGGCTACACCGAGTACATCTACAGCGCCGATAAAAAGGGCTACTCCGGCACGGCCGTCTGGGCCAAAACACCGGCGCTCAGCGTGCGGTACGGCTTGGACGAGGATGTCCATAACCATGAGGGCCGCGCCATCACGCTGGAATACCCGGATTTCTACCTCGTCAACCTCTATGTTCCCAACGCCCAGAACGAGCTGGCGCGCATCGACTACCGTATGCAGTGGGAGGATGACCTGCGCCGCTACCTGCAGAAGCTTGACGCCGAAAAGCCGGTCATTCTTTGCGGAGATCTGAATGTGGCGCATGAGGACATTGACCTGAAAAACCCCGGCCCCAACCGCGGCGCGGCGGGCTTCAGCGATCAGGAGCGCGGCAAGCTGGACGAGCTGCTGGCGGCGGGCTTTACCGATTCCTTCCGCCGCCTGCACCCCGATGCTACCGGCATGTACAGCTGGTGGAGCATGCGGTTCCGCGCGCGGGAGCGCAACGCGGGCTGGCGTATCGACTATTTTCTGGTCAGCGACCGCATTGCCGACAAAATTCAGAACGCCGCGATCCTGATGGATGTGATGGGCAGCGACCACTGCCCGGTGGAGCTGGATATCAACCTGTAAAGCCTTCTCCCTTGGGAGAAGGTGGCCGCAGGCCGGATGAGGGGCGGCCTTCCGGGGGCTGCCCGGTAAAGGGGCGATAACGGCAGCTTCCCCCTCATCAGTCTGCTTCGCAGACAGCTTCAGTCTCCGCGCTAAGAGCCGCCTACGGCGGTTGCGCTTCGACACGCGCCTGCGGGCGCAGCCCCTCGGGGGAAGCCAAAGAAGAAAACTTTTTAAAAAATTCCCCCGCGCTTGCAATATCGGCGCCGGGGGATTCGTTTTAATATACAGAAGGACAAAGCAAAGGAGGTGTGGGCGCTGACAAATGAAGAATTTACCGGGCTGATGCAGCAGTATCAAAGACTGGTCTACACAGTCTGCCTGCAGTTTGTTCACGACCCCCACACCGCTGAGGATCTGACTCAGGACACCTTTCTCTCGGCGTTCTCGGCCATAGACCGATGCGAGCCGCAGTATTATAAGCAGTGGCTCGTCCGGGTGGCGGCCAACAAATGCAAGGACCACCTGAAAAGCGCATGGGTACGCAAGGTGGAGGCCCCGGGTGACGATGCCATGCCGGAGCCGCGCGGTGCCCCCGGCACCGATGCCGATGACCCGGCAGAAAGCGTGCAGGCGCGCGCCGGTGCCGCAGAGCTGGAGCAGCTTGTCCGCGCCCTGCGCGAGCCCTACGGAAAAATCGCCGTTATGTCCTTTTTGGAGCACAAGGAAAGCTCCGAGATCGCAAGGCTTGTGGGTCGTCCGCCCGCAACCGTCAACAGCCAGCTTTGGCGTGCAAAGCTGCTGCTTCGCCAGCAGATACTTGAGAGGAGGCAGAGGGAATGAGCCTTTATTTTGATAACGAAAAACTCTTTGACGCCGAGGGCCACCTGACCGATGCGGGCCTGTACGCGCTGAAGGACGGCACGCTCGATGACCTTGGCGCGCTGGAGGCCGCCGAGCATCTGAGCTTCTGCGACTACTGCCTGCTGCGCTACACGGCGCTGATCGAGGCCGCGCCCGAGGCCATGAAGCAGCCCATGCGCGACCTGATCCCGCAGGTGCAGAGCCTGATGCGGCTGCGCAGCTTCCGCATCATGACAAACCGGTATGTGTCGGCCGCTGCGGCGGTGGTGCTGGGCTTCGTGCTGTGGGGCGCGGTCAGCACATTCGGCCTGCCGGATGTCTCCGCCCTGACCGCCCAGCAGCCCACCACCCCGCATGAGCGGTTCGGCACCAAATTCAGCACCGCCGTCAACGGCTTTTACAAAAGCCTCGACGATACCTTTAAGAGCTTTACCCTGACCGCGGAAAACGGTCTGGACCAGATCAGAGCACAAGCATCGGCGGCAGCACCGCCAAGGGAGAATGACCTATGAAAAAGAATGGATTCCTGACCTTTATCTTCGCCTGCATCCCCGGTGCGGGGCAGATGTACTACGGCTATATGCAGCGCGGCCTGTCGATTGCGATGATACTGATACTCTGTGTGATGGCGGCCACCGTCGTTGAACCGCTGCTGTTCCTCTGCCTTGTCATCTGGATGTACAGCTTTTTTGACACCTATGACCTCATCCGCCACATGGCGGCCGGTGAGCCGAAGGAGGATTCCCTGCTGGTTCTGGGCAATTATGAGGAGATCAAAAAGCTGATCCCCCAGCACAACAAGCTGATCGGCTGGGGCTTGGTCTGCTTCGGCGTCTGGGCACTGTATGAGACATTCATCTCAAACTGGCTCTATACGCTGCTGTGCGCTCTTGTGGGCAACGGCTACGCCTACGACATCATCACCGGCATACCGAATGTTGTCATTGCGGCACTGCTGATTTTCGCAGGCCTCAAGCTGTTGGGCCTGCACCCCGAAACGAAACACGGCGATGACGAGCTGCCGCCGTATCCGCATGAATAACTATGCCTTCCCCCTTGGGGGAAGGCGGCGCCGCAGCGCCGGATGAGGGGCGGCCTTACGGACGCCGCTCGTCTGCCTTTTGCCGCCGGGTAGGGGCGGGATATGTTCCGCCCGCCGCTGACCCACCGCCGCTGTGCCCGCCATACACGCGCGGGCCGGGCATGCCCGGCCCCTACCACTCAATATAAATAGAATGAGGTAAAATCATGAATGAACAAACCGCCCCGAAAAAGGTCCGCCGCGTCGGCAGCATTGCATTTGCGCTGGTGCTGATTGCAGCCGGTGTTCTGCTGATGGTCTACCAGCTGGTGCCCGGCTTTGACCTGCTTTGGATACTGAGGTTTTCGCCTGCAATTCTCATCGTGCTGGGCATCGAGCTGCTGTTCTACAGCAGTAAGCCCGATGCGAAGGTGCGGTTTGACTGGCTTTCGATGCTCGGCTGTGCCTTTATCCTCTGCATAGTGGGTACGGCGGCCGTCCTGCCCACGGTTTGGAATCTGTGGGGCCCCGAGCGGGAGCATGCGGCCAGCCGCATCGAGTCCGAAAAGGTCGCCGGCATCTATAACGCCCTGACCGGGGACCCGGCGCTGAAATCTCGTGTTGCCAATGCGCATGTAAAAGTCTGGATCAGCCATGCGGCAAGCGACAGCTACGCGCTGCAGGCCGGCGATGAATGTGCGCTGTACCTCAGCTTTACGGCAGAGTATGACAGTGACGAGGCATTTGCCGCAGACTGCCAGGCAGTGGTGCAGGCCGCCGATGCAAACGGGCTGGGCTTTACGACCTACTACTTCAGCTCGTGTGATGATCTGCAGGAGGGAACGCGGTACACTCTGGACTGCAACGCTGCTTTCCCGGTGGGACTGACCGCCGCCCAGCTGGCCGGGCGTGTCGAGAAGGAGTATTACTATGACGGCAGCGCCTTCTCCACCGAGGCAGACCGAGACAGCTATATCCGGGCGCAGCTGGAGAATGAGATTGAGCAGGAGTATGAAGCAACACACGATGGCGAAAGCGCGACCAGGGAATACCTTGACAGCGAGGTCGCCCGCCGCTTTGCCGCCCTGAACGGCATCGCCACCCCGGAAACCGCCGCCGCATGACACAACGCCGAGACCCGATGATGGGGCCTCGGCTTTTTATGTGAAAAGTTACGATTGACAGTCTGCGCGCCGAACCGTATAATAGACCGTACACGGCAAAAAAAGGAGCAGGTATGGAAAAAACGGAAAAGCTGACGCTGCGGGAATGTCTGATCGGCGACCGCGCATTTTACCGGCATGTGCTGGTGGTCGTTCTGCCGATCATTGTACAGAACACCCTGACAAATGTGGTGTCCCTGCTCGACAATGTCATGGTCGGGCAGGTCGGCACGCTGCCTATGAGCGGCGTTGCCGTAGTGGGCCAGCTGCTGTTCGTCTACAATCTGGCGGTCTGGGGCAGCACCGCGGGCGCAGGCATCTTCGGCGCGCAGTTCTACGGCCGCGGAGATATGGAGGGCGTGCGCCACACCTTCCGGTTCAAGCTGCTGGTGGCGCTTGCCATCACAGCGGCAGCCATCGGGCTGTTTCTCGCCGCAGGGCCTTCGCTCATCGGGGCCTATATCGCGGCGGATACCTCCCCGGCGGACGCCGCTGCGACCCTGCAATATGCCGAGGGGTACCTGCGCATTATGCTCATCGGGCTTGTGCCCTTTGGCCTGACCCAGTGCTATGCAGGCACCCTGCGTGAAAGCGGCCAGACCGTGCTGCCCATGAAGGCCAGTATGCTGGCCATGGTCGTGAACTTTATCTTCAATGCGCTGCTCATCTTCGGCATAGGGCCGTTCCCGCGCATGGGCGTGGCCGGCGCTGCCATCGCCACGGTGCTGTCCCGCTTTGTGGAGCTGGCTATCGTGGTGGTGGGTGCCCACCGCAGCAGCGACCGCTATCCCTTCCTGCGGGGCATCTACAGCAGCTTTGCAATCCCCGGCGCTCTGGTGCGGGACATCCTGATCCGCTCCACGCCGCTGCTGGCCAACGAGCTGATGTGGGGCGCCGGGCAGGCTGTGCTGCTGCAGTGCTACTCGGTGCGCGGCATTCAGGCAGTGGCCGCGCTGAACATCTGCAACACCATCGCCCAGATCTTCAATGAGGTATTCCTCTCGCTGGGCAACGCCACGGCCATCGTTGTCGGGCAGGAGCTGGGCGCCGACCGGCTGACCGGGGCGCGCCGCACGGCCTGGCGCATGATCACCCTGAGCCTTACCAGCTGTGTCATCATGGGTACGCTGCTGGCACTCTGCTCGCCCTATATCCCGCGTATTTATAATACCGAGGAATCCATCCGCCTGCTGGCGACCGAGCTGATCTGCATGGCAGCGCTCTGCATGCCGCTGTACGGCTTTTCCAACTGCGCGTATTTTACGCTGCGGTCCGGCGGCAAGACCTTTATCACCTTCCTGTTTGACAGCTGCTTTACCTGGGCTGTCTCGGTCCCTCTGGCCTACGGCCTGTCCCGCTTTACCGGGCTGAATATCGTTGCGATCTATCTGCTCGTCAATGGTATGGACATCGTCAAATGCGCCATCGGCTTTGTGCTAGTGAAAAAAGGCATCTGGGTGAAGAATATTGTAAAGGAATAGTTTCCTTACCGCAGGCCGGTGCCGGGCATCGGCCTCTATAAGTCCCATGAAGGAGATGTACACCCCTATGACCACCGCACACAAAAGCCGCGTGCTGGATATGACCCGGGGAGACCCGTTCCGACTGTTGCTGCAGTTCTCGCTGCCGCTTTTCTGCTCAAATATGCTGCAGCAGGTCTACAACCTGACCGACACCGCTTTGGCGGGGCATCTGCTTGGCTCCGCCGCTCTGGCGGAGATCGGCGCTACTGCCGCACTGTACGGGCTGATCATGAACTTTGCCTTCGGCATGAACAATGGTCTGGCATTGACGGTCAGCCGCTGCTTTGGGGCAGGGGAGCGGGAGGGCATCCGCCGCGCCGTCGGCTGGATGGTCACCCTTTCGGCGGCGGTGTCGATAGTGCTGACAACAGTGTCGCTGCTGGGACGCGGTGCGCTGCTGCAGGTGCTGCAGGTCCCTGCCGAGGTGTGGGACGGCGCAGCTGCCTACCTGACCGTTATTCTGCTGGGCATCCCGCTGACAATGCTGTACAATATGGAGGCCGCCCTGCTGCGCGCTGTGGGCAACAGTGTTACACCGCTTTTGTTTCTTTTGTTCAGCAGTGTGCTGAATGTCGGGCTGGACGCCGCCTTTATGGGGCCGCTGGGCATGGGCGTGCGCGGTGCCGCTGTAGCCACGGTGCTGGCGCAGGGCATCAGCGCCGTGCTGGGCGCAGTGTATCTGGTCCGCAGCTATCCGGAGCTGCACTTCACCCTCGCGCATTTCAAAAAGTCTGCCCGCCGTGCGGTCATGAATATGTTCTGGGCCGGTATGAGCATGGGCCTGATGAGTGCGATCTACAATCTGGGCAGCGTGGCGCTGCAAAGCAGCATCAACGCGCTGGGCAGTGTCTATATCACGGCCCAGACGGCGGCCCGCCGCATGGCAGAGATGTACTTTATTATCCCGGGCGGTGCGCTCGGCATCGGCGTGGCAACCTTCAGCAGCCAGAACCTCGGCGCAGGCCGCCGCAGCCGCATTGGTCAGAGCGTCCGCGCAGCGCTGAAGATCTATTTTGTCTGGTGGCTTTTTGTTCTGGCGTTTACCTTCCTGCTGGGCGAGCCGGTGCTGCACCTTATCACCGGCAGCAGCGATGCGCGCATCATCTCCAACGCGATGCTGTATCTCAAGATCAGCGTACCGATCATCCCGCCTATGGCCGTACTGGTGATCCTGCGCAATATGCTGCAGGGCATCCGCCACACGGTCGAGCCGCTGCTGGCCAGCGCGCTGGAACTGATCGGCAAGGTGATCTTTGCAGTCTGGCTGGTGCCGGTCTGGGGCTACCGCGCTGTCTGCTTCTGCGAGCCAACGACATGGATCATCTGCTTTGTCTTTATTCTGCTGGCAGTCTGGCACTGCCGCAGCGACCTGCAGGACGCCTGCCCACCCGATAAAACACCGGCCTGAAAAAAATCTCGTATTTCGACCCGCATACCCTTGGCAAACCGGATAATTTCTGGTATACTATATAGTACATCTGTGCGGGCCGTTAGCTTAACGGTTAAAGCCGGCGGCTCATAAACATTGGATGTTAGGATTTTTCTCTTTGTAAAAATTCGATAAATCGTAAAATTTGCGATTTCCATAGTTGATTTTTCTGCTTTCATCTACAACCCATCTACGGGCGGTTCGCAACTGCTTGTTTGGGTTGTTTCATAAGGGCCATTAGTTCAGCGGTTAGAACTCTCGGCTCATAACCGAGTTATCGCAGGTTCGAATCCTGCATGGCCCACTAAAAAGAGACGTGCAAGCGTAAAGTTTGCACGTCTCTTTTCATCTTTCGGGAGTTTTTCTCTTGTAGAGCGTCTCGCTCATCTGGCTGCGGATGGAATCCTGCCGCTTGTGGTAAACCTGCGTATAAATTGCCAGTGTCGTGCTGGGTTGGGCATGGCCCGCCTCGGCCGCCACCGTAGCGACACCGATATCCGGGTTGGAGAGCAGGATACTGACAAAGGTGTGGCGAAACATATGCGGGTGGATTTTGCGGATGCCCGCTTTCTCGGCCACGCGGTCAACAATTTTGCCATAGTGGTCGGGGCTGATGGGCCAGCCAAAATCATTGATAACGATAAAATTTTTCCCGCGCAGCTTTTGCAGGGATTCTCGGTACGATTCCCACTTTCCGTCCATGCAGGTCTGCCAAGCACTGCCCATACGGTGCTTTTGTGCAAGCCATTGGTCGCGGTAGGTTTTCAGATATTCCATAAATTCGGGTGCTACATCTATGTCACGGACGTTGTCCTCTTTCGTGGTCGTTAGGTGATAGCCTTTGTTCACAATGAGCAGTGACTTATCCACATGGACGGTGCAGTGGTCGAAGTCAATATCTTCCCATGTCAGCCCGGCTAACTCGCCGCGCCGCATTCCGGTATTCAGCAGCCCCATGACGATGACCTGCTCCAGTGTGGAACAGCGCGGCAGCACCTTAAAAAGAGCCTCTACTTCTTCCGGGTGCAGGCAGTCTACCGGGCGGCTGCGCGTACCTTTAACCGCGAGTGTTTGGGTATCGTTGTCTATGCCGTACTCGCGTTCGGCATATTGCATTACGAGCCGCAGAAAAATGGCATACTCCTTGATGGTTTTTCGTGCAATAGGACGGTGATCCAGTTCAATATGAAACAGCTTTTCGGGCTTGCATTTGAGAGCTGCTGCAATTTCCTGCGCTGTTTTTAGTGTGGTACGCTCTCCGCGGAACACTCGCTCTACAGATTTTGTCTGTATGGAGCATTGTGCTGCAATTTGGGGACAGGACAGTTTCTTATATTGCTTTGCGTTGGGTTTCAGCACCGCATGCCCTTTCACGCTGCGTACATCGGCCTCACCCAGCAGATCCAGAAACTTCTCGCATTCGCGCTTATTTACTTTTGAAATCGGCATTTCTGCAAATGCCGGGCTGATTTCGCAGATTCGGCGCAGCATGGTTTCCTTACCTGCTGTGGTGTTGGCTTTATTCTTATGCTGTTCGTAGTCGCCCTCCAGACGAACGGAGGGATCGAGCATCGATTTTTTGGAATCAATGTATGCTCTTGCTGCATCTCGAAAGGGCGTGTTTTTGCCATCTTTTTCATCGTCGGCTTTCTGTTGCTCTGCGCGTTCAAAAACGAGTGCGGCTTCAATGGCAGCGTTTTCACGCTGGCGGTGGGTTTTCAATACAGTGGGGTCAAAGTCAAAGCGCCCATATCGCCGCACCCTTTTTCCATGTACGGTCACATTAGCGGTCAGTACATAATAGGGGGCGCTGCGTTTGGGAATCATAAGTTTTGCCGATGCCATTATTCAGATTGCTCCGTTTTATTGTTGTAGTAGGCCGCCAGCTTGCCAAGGTTAATGTACCACTTAACACCGGACTGAAATGCAAGGTCCGGATTCTCGCGGCAGACACGCCGAAGATGCCCTCGAAGCGGAAATTCACAGGTTGCTTGCCTTGCAGCAGATAATCTTTGAACTTGGGTTTGTCGCGTCCGAAACTGGTCAGCGGCAGACCCGCCGCAATGCGCACCGAGCATTCGGGCGGCAAGCCGCGCTGCCGGATTTCTTTTGCAATCGCTGCCAGCGTCAGCAGGTAGTAGTTGTCGTTTACGGTCTTGTCCCGCTGGATAGGCTGCCGCCCGGAGCCACAAACAAAAAAGCACCCGCCAAACTCTAAGAGTCCTTGGCGGGTGTAGGGTTCGTGTTCTCCGTAGCTTGTCAGTCCTGCCGGGAACGAGCAGTGGGCTGTTTTGATGGCGTAGTAGCCGTGGTCGATGCCGATAATGATGCTCATGGGAAATACCTTCTTTCATTTCAAAATCTTTCGGGAATCTATAATAAACAGCGGGGGAGAGTATGTCCCCCTCGCCGGAATTTTCTTTGGAAATCGTTGTGGTTTTGTTCGTCACCGTTGGCGGTAGGCTCTCAAAACCGTACCGCCAGCGGTAAAAATTCACGCTGCAACAAAAAAGCGCATCCTGCTTTTCGGCAGGACGCGCATAAAATCGCTTGTGGATATTTTCAGGCAAATGGGATAAATTTGGTACATTTTGCCCCAAAATCATCCGTTTTCAACGATTTTATATTGTAGCTACGATATAAAATCGGTAGATGGGCTTCATCGTGGGGAATAGTACACAATGTTGTTTACCACAGATAATATTCGTATTTATATAATACATAATAACTTTCCATACTATTATGAGAAACGATATTAAGCGTGTTGCCATTACACATATTTATCCCAATATATGTAGTAGTTGTATTGTGGTTTTACTTTAAATGTTGTTTTGATTCCAATGGCAACAGCCTGTTCCGCAGTAACCTCTTCTGTAGGAATGTTGTTGATTTGCATTGATTCAATCTTCCCCCAGTACAGTACACCTTTCGCATTCCGTGCAATAAGGATATGCCCCACCTTAATGGCAGTATTTTTTGAGTTTATTCCAACAATTGAATCACCAAAGGTTTCAATCGGCTGTCCGAGATATTTGGCGCTTCCATTTTTTATCATTAAAGCATAATAAGTGTCCAAAACCGCACCGTAAATCGAGTCCATCAAAAGAGATATATACTCGATATACTGCTTCAACCAAGCAGATGAAAGAATGTTATCTTCCATCTCGCCATGCGCAACGATATTACGCCGTTGCACAAGATCCTTCAAGTATTCAAAATATTTAGATAGTGGAACCGACTCACCAGACGTGATTCCGAGAAATGCTTTCAATTTCTCGTTTGTTGAAATCATCTTGTCAACATTACAGATTCCCGCATTGTGCAGAAATTCCCGCATTGAATCTTCTCTGAAGTTGGAAGCGTGCTGACGAAATGCAGTAATATTAAGGCAATAACTGTCCGATGCAACATCAAAACATGAATGGAGATTACGAACGAGTTCTTCTGGCGTTACGGAATCATATTTTGAAAAATTGTTTCCTAGAAGTTTAGCAGACAGGCTCAAATTATGTTCGCGAACCGTTTCCGGCAGATTCTGATATAGAGTAATCTGTTTTGATAAGGCGCTTAGATATGCACATACGATACACTCTAAAAAATTCTCAAAAATACCATATAATTGGATAATCGCCAGACTGTAATCATACACTTTTTTCTCTGTAAGATTGATATCTAATGTAGGTTTACCGTCGAACATCCCCTGTGAATATTTGAGGATAACCCAATTAAGGGTATCCAAATTATCCACATATCTCTTCAATGAATCCAATTTCAACTTGCTCTGCTCGTATGTACTTCGCATTGTTAATCCTCAAGATACTTTTTAAAGAATTCTCTATATAACGTAATGCGCTTTTCTATATCACTTCTGTTGGAATTTCTTCCCTCAAAAACATCATAATTTTTCTGATAGAAAGGCTTCAAGTCTTCTCGGATAGCTTTTACTGCGCTTAAGAGACATTCCTTCTGATCAAGAAATTCAGACAGCACAAACATAAGCGGGTCATAAACGGTTGTCGTTGACCTCGTAAACCATCCCCATTTTGAGCCACTCTTTGTTCTTCGATATCTCCACAGGAAGAAAGCATTTTCCCCTAGTAGCTGATATGCGAAGAATATTGTGTCACTAAACAAAGAAGACAATTTCTTCAGTGTTTCCGAACTGAATTTGTTTGCGTAAATCAGATACTTATCAAGGAAATCACTAAATTGGTTTTGATACCCCTCCAAATTTCTTATTGCGAAAAATCGAAGAACAAGTTCAACATCATACATTGTTCGGTACAGACTGTTATTCTCTAATTCCTTTTCGACCCTTTCCGCTACATCTGGCAGTTCTTGCTCATCATCAAGAAGGGAATAGCTCTCTTCGTTCGGAATTCTAAATAGTGCACACAAATATTTATTTCTGGCTAGATTTGCGCACAATTCATTCATCGGTCCATTATACAATGCGTTGCGTGTTTCCTGTGGCTCCAATTTTACACCGCCACTGTTGATTCGCTCAAATACAAGTTGCTTCATATCTTGTGCTTTTTGTGCTGTCTTAGCAGATTCCTGAAGCAAAATGATAGACGACAAATATCGACGGTCTATCCCTTGTCGGACCATCTCTGGCAGCTCGCTGTATCTTTTTCCGTTCAATTCGGGCCACAATTTCAAACCGGTCAGACAGAATTTGTCTTCGTAAAAATCACAAATCGTTGAAAGTCTCTGCAGCCCGTCCATCACTTCATATTCAGAAAATTTAACTTCATACAGAAAAATAGGCGGAATGGGAACGTTCATTATAAAAGATTCTATAAGACGAGATTTTTTTTCGTCGTCCCACCGATGCCGTCGCTGGAATGTAGGCATCAGATTATATTTTCCGCTAGATACCATACCAGTAATGGTATCTAGCGGATAGCGCGCTTGCTCTGTGACGATTCTCACCTCGCCAGCCATGTATTTCTCATTAATTTTGGAATCGGAAGCATGGACAGTGGTCTGCTTTTCCTTCTCCCATTGGATCTTTTCCCCTGGAAAAATCATAGATAGACCTCCTTTGGTATGCCGCAGTTATACGAAAAACACTTTTATTAATGTATATTAACATACCCGCGCAAATAAAACAATCTTTTCATGCGCTGTTGGAGCAAACATTCACACACACCTTTACGCAAAGCTCGAAGCGGAAGAGCACAACAGCAGTCTGCTAATGGGATGTAAAGGAATAACATTGTACGCATGTGGCTATATTGGCATGGAGAATGAAAGATGGCGATTTTGATAGGCCATGAAATGCAAAAAAGCTATCTGTACAAACAAGTTTTGATTTTTGAATGGAAATTTCTTTACTCAAAATAAAGGAATGCTTATTATTTCATACTCATTTTCCTCATTTCTAAACAATTTTGTTGAATCCGCTTGCCTATTTACCTCAAAAGCGTTATAATAACAAAAAAGAAACACTATATTTCTAATACGTTATTCCGGCGAGGTGACAAGCATGGAAAGCCTATATAACTATCTGTTGGCAAACTATAAAGAAAACGAGCCCATTCTTTCGGCATCTCTTTCCATCTCAGGAATCAGCCCAACCAACATGCGCCAGCAGTTAAAAAAATTAACCGATTCCGGAAAACTCAAGCGCTTTGACAGCGGCGTTTACTATCTGCCTAAAAAGTCTATTTTCAAATCTGGCTCTCCGCTTGCGCCGGAAAAAGTCTTGGAATGTAAATACTTGCGCGAAAAAGATAACCGTTGCGGCTACCTTAGCGGACTCATGTTTTTCAACCAACTCGGCCTTACAACACAGGTTCCGATGCAGTATGAAGTCGTAACCAACAAAGCAACGAATGAATATCGAGAGACTTCTCTTGCAAAATCGCGTGTCATTGTGCGTCGTCCTAAAGTTCCGGTGACAGAATGCAACTATAAAGCGCTGCAATTCTTGGATATGATGAAAGATGTTGATATCTATTCCGAAATTACTGGAATTGAATTGCAAAAGCGTCTCTATCGCTATATGGATGATTCAAATCTGAGTATCACCTCACTGGAGCCGTTCTTTTCTTACTATCCGGATCGCCTGTATAAAAATTTAGTAGAGACGAGGGTTATCTATAATGGTATACTTGCACAATGATCGAGAGCAATTCCGCGAAGCAATCTATCTTTCATACCAGCAGACCGGCATAATGGCGCAGGCGATTGAGAAAGACTATTATGTTACGTTGCTGTTGCAAATCCTTGCACAAGAAATGCCCTATATAGTTTTCAAGGGTGGTACATCTCTGAGTAAATGCCATAAGGTCATTCAACGATTCTCCGAGGATATCGATATCACAATCGACACCCTTTTATCACAGGGGCAGAAACGCAAGGCCAAACAAATTATTCTAGACGCTGCCGCTGAGCTTGGGCTAGTTATTGATAATTTGGACGAAATTCGCAGTCGCCGGGATTATAATCGATATGTTCTTTCTTATAATTCAGTTATTCCTATGGCAAGTGATGCGCTCAAACCGGCCGTTTTGTTAGAAACTTCATACACAGCCGTTTCATTTCCAACCGTTTTGCTCCCGGTTCACAGCTATGTGGGTGATATGATGCAAAACGAAGTTCCCAACTTGGTGGATGAATATCACTTATCACCCTTTGAAATGAAAGTACAGGGAATTGACCGCACTTTAGCCGATAAGGTTTTTGCCATTTGCGATTATTATCTACAGAGTAAGACTGCAAAACATTCCCGTCATTTGTACGATATTTACAAGCTGTTGCCGCTTGTTCCTCAAGACGAGAAATTTAGACAACTTCTTCAAGAGGTCCGCGCAGTACGCGCACAATCCGTTGTATGCCCATCTGCCCAGCCAGAGGTAAACATATCCGATTTACTTCTAAAAATTATCAATGAAAAAGCATACAAACAGGATTACGATGTTTTGACTTCGCAATTATTGGAAGAACCCGTTCCGTATAATACTGCGGTGAAGGCGTTGGAGCAGATTGCAGAAAGCCGTATTTTCTAGGCCTTATACGTTTCTTTTTCCCGCTTTCTGGAATATGAATCACTAATCAAGGACGTTTATATTTTGAGGTTGTAATTTAAATGGAAAATATTGATATTACTTCACAAAAGCCTATTATTCCATCGTGCCTTCACTGGTATAATAGTTCTAACATTCTATGCAATTACATGCGCGAGGTAGACTATCTAAAGCTAATTTTAGACAATCAAGCAATTATTCCACGGTACGTTATTGAACCATTAGATTACCTTTCTATACCCAAATTAGAACGGATTGCTTTTCCTATGACATGCTTCTGCGATATTCCTTTTTCGAGGGCCATACACCATATGACAAATTATGGAACATACGGAATCGCCTTTAACAAGCAAACACTTATCGAAAAAGCACATGTGCAGCCAATACACTACATTAATGTTGCCTCCCCTCTCGCAAGAGATTTTAAAAGTCAACTTTCTTATTATCTTCATCCTTCAGATCGGGTTTCAAAAGAATATGAGCCTTTGGTCAGCTTTTTACTAAGTTACTTGCTCTATATAAAACCTATTTCAGGCTATAATGACTCTCTCGCTGACATATATGAGACATACGTTTATCAAGATGAATGCGAATGGCGTTTTGTCCCAACCGAGAATTTCCCTGATGATTTCAAGTTAGTACTTCCTCAAAGTCAAACCAACAAGAACGCTTGTAATGTATATTCCGCAGTTCTGCGGTCACATCCTGAGACATGGTTACATTTTGATTGGGAAGATGTTCAATATATTATTGTTCCTGATGAGCTTGCAAGGAAAGAAATCATCCATAAGATTCGGAGCCTTAACAATTTAAAAGACGATGAGAAATTTCTCTTAACCGCGAAAATCGAAATCAGTAACAGATTCTCGGAGGATCTCACATGATAATGAATTTTTATGATGCCTTTGATAATGAAAATGATTTTAACGTAGACATTCCTAAAGAAGTGCTTGATGTACTAAACCAAAATCTACCAAAGAATTTTCATTACTACAAAGATTCTACCCTTGGATATGTCGCAGGTCCTAGCTCTGACCATATATCTCTGAAAGTGACGATTGACCCTCAGTTCGTTGAAAAGGAATTGAAAAATATTCCCCAAAAAGACTGGGCTGAATATATTTATCGCGCACAGTTAAAAGTTCCTGTTACTAACACTTCTATTGGCAATGACAATAAAATGATTCCTTTGGAGGAAACTCTCCATAATCCACTGGAATCTTCAGCTCCGTCGCTTGAATCTGCTGAGCTTGTTCCCGAACCCTTTCCAAATCCTATTTCCATAACATTCGAAACGATTGAAGGGGATACCATCACACTTCACATTCAGCGGCAAGCATGCAAAGCTATGAAGAAGCGTAAATACGCTAATGTTGACTTTCCTGCTATTGAGATGCGCCTCACCTTATATGAGGATGCCTTTCCAATGAGAACCAAGTTTAATTTTACGGTCATTCCTGCGAATGCCAAATCTTCCAAGGACGCTTTAGCTGCTTTGCGGTTACTAAAAGGACTATATGAGGGAACTGCCACAATAAAGGGAGAAAAGAAATCATTTCCAAAGCAAGATATTTCTGACATCGATATGGAAGATTTGACAAACAAAATAGCTTTGTGGACGGACATTTGTACTCTTGAAAAAAAATTAAATGTCTCTTTCGACCCCAGCGCACCGATGCCACAAGAAGATTTGGAATTTCTGTATCAGCTTAGAGCTTGCCTCCTTTGCCACAAAAAAATCGCATGGAAGCATCCTTTTTCCAAATTGCATCTTACCCAAACCAGTCAAAACATTCATGAAATCGAAAGTCTTGTTGGAAAGGACGATATTTCACTTAATTTTGATGAGGGACCGATATCATGCACTTTACTTGGCACGAGCTTCGAACTATATAGCAAAACAGAACTGCGGCATATTCTTATTACAAGCATTGATTGGACCGATGACAATAAATCTTCTGCAGATTTGTATATAGCTGATTCTTCTTCAAGGTCATGGGAACTTTTACGCGCATTTGTTACCACTGATGAATATCTCAACAATTCATCTCGCCATAAGTTGGCTTCATCGTAATTTTATATAGTATACAAACGAGAGTAATAAAGGAAGTATCAACGTTGTGTTACGTTATTGCTAAAGACCGCTATGGCCACGGCTGCATAGCATTTGAAACCGTGCATGGGAAGCATTTGGCTGATTTAAAATGGTCACTGGATGAAGCCCTTGGCAATACCGGCGTAGAAATCATGACCATCAGCCACCCCGAAGCCTATGGCGAGTACGCGCCTTATCACTTTGTGCAAACTGAGGAAGAGTTTATAAAGCAGACCCTTGCCTTGCGGCCATAACCTCCAATTTTGTGCGTATCTTTTAATCCTACTTTTCTCCAGAACCCATCTACCAACTCATCTACGGACAGCCATTCTGGTTGAGAAACGCTGCGAAAATTACTACACATTGCCTAAAATCAGTTGCTCTTATTTGTAGAATACCAACAAAATTTTACGGTGTTTCTAGAATTTTTGCCAGCGATGCTTTCTCATAACCGCTTGAGTGGGGGTTCGAATCCCTCACGGCCCACCAATAAAAGAACGCAGACGCGCTGTTTTTGAAAAATGGTGTGGCTGCGATTCTTTATTTTTCGTACAATTCACGGCTCAACTGATTGCGTATCGACTCCCGGAGTTTTTTGTATTGCTGGGTGTAGATCATTAAAGTCGTGCTCGGCTGGGCGTGACCTGCTTCGGCGGCAACCGTGACAGCATCAATGCAGCAGGGGTCTGTTTTTTTGTGTGCAGAAGCTTTCCTGAGAGAAAAAAGCGTGGTATACTGAATGCAGCAATGCAGAGGCGGTAAGAGATAAAATTCGTTCTTAAAACCGCGTTCATTCGTTATGTAAAACAATTTTGACACTTGAAATTCCTTCGTGTAAAAGCAATTTGATAGACAATAGAGGTGCAATGTGGCAAGATGTTTCCGAAAGGGGGGCTGCGAATATGGAGATCGGGAAAAAGCTGAAGGATGCTCGTATGAAATCCGGATTTACGCAAGAAAACGTTGCTGAAAAGATCAATGTGTCCAGACAGACAATTTCAAATTGGGAAAACGAAAAATCGTATCCGGATATTATCAGCGTCATTGCGTTAAGCGATCTTTATTCCACAAGCCTTGATGATTTATTAAAGGGAGACCGGGAAATGATGGAGCATCTGGAAGAATGTACAAATGTTGTAAAAAGCACGCAGAAATTGATAGGCGCTATTATACTTAATGCGGTTACAGTGATTCTGTTGATTACTTTAAGTATGCTTTTGCCGGACAAGAGCTATTATTTGCTTGTGGTATTCTGTCTGGCTATTATGAGCTCGTCTGTGCTGCTGTATCAAATTATCAAACGGATTTAAGGAGAAATGGATGATAGAGTGGAATATGGTTTTGGCTGTGATATTTGGTGTAGCCGCAGTTGTTGGCGGGGCAGAAACCGTTTATCAGATCTACAAGCTAACGGCGCTTGATGCGGCTGCGCGTGGACTGGAACATCCGAAGCTATGGGGTTTGCTTGCAGCCAACGGAAACAATTCAAGCGGATTGCTGTTATATCTGATACAAAGAAGAAATTATCCGCTGAAAGCTATAGACGGTGAACGATTACAGCTTATGGAAAAAAGAAAAAAATCCGCCGGAATAGGTCTGGCGTTTATGGCCGTTGGTGCCATTGGATTTGTTTTGTGCTTTGGCGTGTTGACCACTTGATAGTGTTATAAGAAGTTGAGCAAGACTCATTCCGGCTTGCGGAGGGAACACCACAATGATACTATGCTTTTCAGGGACCGGAAACAGCCGCTATATCGCAGAGCGCATTGCAGAGGCGCTGCAGGACGAAATAGTGGACTTGAATGCAAAAATCAAGGCGGCGGACTATGCGCCGATACAGGCGGGAGAAGATATCATCCTCGTCACACCTACCTATGCGTGGCGCATCCCGCAAATCGTGTCTGTGTGGCTTACTAAAACGGAGCTGCTTTCGGCAAAGCGCATCTGGTTTGTGATGGATTGCGGCAGCGAGATCGGCAATGCCGCAAAATTCAATCGCATCCTTGCCGAAGAAAAGCGCCTGCAATATAGGGGCACGGCACAGATCGTCATGCCGGAAAATTATATCGCCATGTTCAAGGCCCCGGAGAGGGAAGAGGCCGAAAGCATCGTGAAGGCAGCCGAGCCTGCTATCGCAGACGCCATTGCCTGCCTGAAAGCAAAAAAGCCTTTCCCGGCACCGCGAAGCAACCTCTATGACCGGTTTATGAGCAGCGCAGTAAATCCAATTTTTTATCGGCTTTTTGTGAAAGCTGCTGCGTTTCAGGTGAGTGATGCCTGCATCGGCTGCGGACAATGCGCCGACCGCTGCCCGATGAACAACATTACCATCAGGGCCGGAAGGCCGGTGTGGGGAAACGAATGTACCCACTGTATGGCATGTATCTGCTATTGCCCGACCAAAGCGATTGAATACGGGAAAAAGAGTGTTGGAAAACCGCGCTACCATTTTGAGCAGTTGGGCAGCCGATAAGGAATGAGTGGGGGAGAGTACGATGGTAAAGTATAGAGAAATTGAGCCTTCTGATGATGCAAGAGTTGCCGAGATCGCCCGCTATAATTTGAAGAAGTTCCATCTGGATCTTCCGGGGACAGTATATTTCGACCCGGAGTTGGACCACCTGAGTACCTTTTACAGCGAGAAGCCCGATAAGCGCCGGTACTTTGTCGCGCTTGGTAAGGACGGCCAGGTTATTGGCGGTGCGGGGTTTGCGGAATTTGAAGGTCTGGACGATTGTGCAGAACTCCAAAAGCTCTATCTGGTGGATTCCGTCAAAGGGAAAGGCTACGGAAAAGATCTGGTACAGCTCGTTGAGGAGGGCGCAAAAGCGGCAGGGTACAAGAGCTTGTATCTGGAAACACATACAAACTTTGCCGTAGCCCTGCAGCTGTATGAGAAGATGGGATTTCAGCAGATCGAGAAGCTGTGTGTGACCCAGCACAGCACGATGAACCGATTCTATTTGAAGAAGCTGTAATGCGATTGCAAACATACGGCGCTGGAATATATGCAAACCGGGCCGGGAATTCCGGCGCTGTAAAGCAAATTTTGGGGGCTTGTATAAAATCCAGCCTGTTTCCTTGGAGGACCGCTTCGGCGGCCCTCCCTTTTTTGTAAATGTGCCCGCTTACCCGCCTGTGCCCTGATGCTGCGGCAAAGGGGAACAGCAGGGCAGAAAAAGAATGGAATTTTCACAAAGAATCAAGTTGTTTTGGGGATGGAACAGCCGCAGACGGTGGCGTATAATGCAGATACATCGAGTGAAAAGTACTGTCATTTTGCAAAGAAGGAGAACACTATGCAGACTTGTACACTGGCGGTCGACATCGGCGCATCCAGCGGGCGGCATATTGTCGGCACCGTGCAGGACGGCAGGATCGTCCTGCAGGAGGTCTACCGCTTTGAGAACGGCGTCCGACGCAAGGACGGCCACCTCTGCTGGGACATCGATACGCTGGCCAGAGAGGTCGTCAACGGCCTGCGCGCCGCCCACGATGCCGGGTTTGCCCCCGCAACCATCGGCATTGACACCTGGGCGGTGGATTTCGTTCTGCTGGACGAGGCGGGGCAACGCATCGGCGATGCCGTGGCCTACCGCGATGAGCGCACCGAGGGCATCCGCGAGGCGCTTGAAAAGGAGTACGGCCTGACCTTTGCCGAGCATTATGCCCGCACCGGCATCCAGTACCAGCCGTTCAATACGGTCTACCAGCTTATGGCCCTCAAGAAGGAACACCCGGAGCAGCTGGCCGCCGCCAAAACGTTTTTGATGGTGCCCGATTACCTCAACTACTTGCTCTGCGGCGTGGCCGCCAATGAGTATACCAACGCCAGCACAACGGCGCTGGTCGGCGCGGACAGCAAGGACTGGGACGATGCGCTGCTGCAAAGGCTCGGCCTGCCGCGCGGCATCTTCCAGCCCATCAAAACGGCGGGCACTGTGCTGGGGCATCTGACCCCGGCGGTGCAGGCAGAGGTCGGCTTTGATGCCGAGGTCATCCTGCCTGCGACCCATGACACCGGCTCGGCCTTTCTGGCGGTGCCGGCGCGGGACGAGTTCGCCGCCTACCTCTCCAGCGGCACATGGAGCCTGCTCGGCGTCGAAAACCCGCGCGCCATCACCGACCCCGAGAGCTGCGCCGCCAACTTTACAAACGAGGGCGGCTACGAGTACCGCTACCGCTATCTCAAGAACATCATGGGCCTGTGGATGATCCAGTCCATTCGCCGCGAACTGGGCGAGCAGACCGGCACACGGCCCAGCTTCCCGGAGCTGATCGCCGCCGCCAAGGGGGCGGCAGACTTCCCCAGCTGTGTCGATCCGGACGACAACCGCTTTTTGGCGCCGGAGTCGATGATCGAGGAGGTCAAGGCCGCCTGCGCAGACACGCAGCAGCAGGTCCCCGCCACCACCGGTGAGGTTATGCAGTGCGTCTACAACTCCCTGACGCAGGATTACCGCCGCGCGGTGGAAAAGCTGCAGACGCTGACCGGCAAGACCTACACCAGCCTGAACATTGTGGGCGGCGGCAGTCAGGATGCCTACCTCAACCAGCAGACCGCCAACGCGACCGGCCTGCCCGTCTTTGCCGGCCCGACCGAGGGCACGGCGCTGGGCAACCTGATGGTGCAGTTCATCCACGCGGGTGTATTCAAGGATTTGGCCGAGGCCCGCGCCGCTATCAAGCACAGCTTTGAGATTAAGGAATACCAGCCGCAGTAAACGGCCCGGCAGGGTGGGGGGCACCCCGCCCTACTTACCCGCAAACGATCTTTTGCCTTACACGACCGGGCCGGGCATGCCCGGCCCCTACCCAATACAACAAATTCACATACAGGAGGTCCACCATGTTAGTTGAAACCAAGGCCCGCGTTGGCGTGTTTGCTATTGCGCTGGGCGCTTATCTGCCGCAGTTCCCCACGCTGGTGCCGGAGTTTGAGGGCCAGTATGCCGCCTTCAAAAAGACGCTGCCCGACACCGTTGAGATCGTTGACGGCGGCATCGTCACGACCAAGGAGCAGTCGATGGCTGCGGGCGATAAGTTCCGCGCTGCTGATGTTGATCTGGTCATTCTGCAGCTGCTGACCTACGCTACCTCTTATAATATGCTGCCGGCAGTGCGCGATCTGGATGTGCCGGTCGTGCTGGTCAATGTCCAGAAGAAGAAAGCGCCCGACTACGCCAACACCGACATCCCGACCTGGCTGGGTGAACTGTACGCCTGCGGTGCCGTCGGTGAGATGGTCGCGGATCTGGAGCGCGCCGGCAAGCGCCATGCCGTCATCACCGGTGTGGTCGAGGGCGGTGACCCCACCGTGCAGGCTGAGATTGAAGATTGGTGCCGTGCCGCTCAGGTGCGCCGCCGCTTCCGCGATACAAACCTCGCCCAAATCGGCCGCCCTTACCCCGGCATGATGGATCTGTACATTGACGAGACGAACCTGTACAACCGCATGTGGCTCTACACCAAGCAGTTCGACTGGGAGAAGATGTGGGCTATTGCCGACAACATCACCGATGAAAACGCCATCCGCGCCAAGGCACAGGATATTCTGGACACCTTTGACATCGAGGGCGGCGGCACCATCGAGAAGGTCTGGGATATGGCCCGCTATGTGGTCGCGTTTGAGCAGTGGGTCAAGGACGAGAAAATCGCCTTTGTGGCCAGCCACTATGACGGCTTTGCGCAGGGCAAGGCGGGCGTGCTGGATTCGATGCTGATCCCCGCGTTCTCGATGCTGATCAAGCAGGGCGTTGCCTGTGCAGTCGAGGGTGACATCAAGGTGTCGATGGCTATGTCCATCCTCAAGACGATCTCCGGCTGCGGCCAGCTGAGCGAGATGTACTCTATTGACTTCAACGAGGATATCTGCATCATCGGTCACTCCGGCTCCGGCGATGCCGACATCTCTCAGGCCAAGAAGCCGACCATGAAGATCGTGCCGGTGTTCCACGGCAAGACCGGCGGCGGCTACCTGACCCAGTTCTATCCGCCGGTGGGCGATGTGACCTACCTCGGCATCACGCAGGACAAGGACGGTCACTTCAAGTTTGTTGTGGCCGAGGGCGTCAACGAGCCGGGCCCCATCTTCACCTTTGGCGATACCAACATGCGCACCCGGTTCAGCTGCGGCGCACGCGAGTTCTGCAACCGCTGGAGCGAGGCCGGCCCCACCCACCATATGGCCGCCGCCCCGGGCCGTCATATCGACACGATCCTGAAGGTCGCAAAGATCTTCAATGTGCCGGTGGATATTGTTACGCGGTGATTTATAACGAATGCACGGTAGGGGCCGGGCATGCCCGGCCCTCAACATAAAAATCATGACCCGTAAATGGGCAACTGCGCAAGGTGGCGGGCCGGACATGTCCGGCCCCTACAGGCACGGCAAAAGCAAAAAAAGGAGCAAAAAACTATGTCTACAATTTACGAGATCCCCTGTGTCAAGGGCTTTATCCGCATGTGCAACGATGGCTGGCTGCAGGGCTGGCATGAGCGCAACGGCGGCAACCTGACCTACCGCATGACGGCGGAGGAGGTCGCTGCCTGCCGCCCCTACTTCGACGCCGAGCCGCGCGAGTGGGTCAACATGGGTGTTCAGGCCGATAACCTTGCAGGGGAGTACTTCATCACGACAGGCTCCGGCAAGTTTTTCCGCAATGTCGAGCCCGATCCCATCCACAGCATCGGCATCGTGGAGATCAACGACAAGGGCGACAGCTGGCGCATTGTCTGGGGTCTGGCCGAGGGTGCCCGCCCGACCTCTGAGTTCCCGAGCCACTTCATGAACCACAGCGTCCGCAAGGCGGCCACCAACGGTGCCAACCGTGTGATCTACCACTGCCACGCCACCAATGTCATTGCGCTGACCTATATCCTGCCGCTGACCGACCGCGACTTTACCCGCGCGCTGTGGCAGAGCGCTACCGAGTGCCCCGTTGTCTTCCCTGAGGGCGTCGGCGTCTGCCCGTGGATGGTGCCGGGCGGCGCGGACATTGCCATGGCCACCTCCGAGAAGATGAAGACCTATCAGGCTGCCGTCTGGGCGCAGCACGGCCTGTTTGCCTCCGGCCCGGACTTTGACATCACCTTCGGTCTGGCGCACACCATCGAAAAGAGCGCCGAGATCTATGTCAAGGTGCTGTCGATGGGCGGCGGCCTGATCCGCCAGACCATCACCGATGATGATCTGCGCGCCATCGCCCGTGACTTCGGTGTCACCCTGAACGAGAACTTCCTCGACTAAGCAATTCCGCAATAGACAAACAGCTCCCCCGTCCGCAGCAGTGCGGGCGGGGGAGCTGTTTGTCTATGCTGGGCGTGCGGGGCGTTATTGACCTACAAGCGCCCAGTGCTTGTCATTGTGGTTCAGCACCTCGCAGCCAGTCTCGGTCACAAGGACGAGATCCTCAATGCGGACGCCGAATTCACCGGGCAGGTAGATGCCCGGCTCAATGGAAAAGATCATGCCGGGCTTGGCAACGGCCGTGTTGGCGCTGCTTACATCGCCCTTCTCGTGGTCGGTCTGGCCGATGAAATGGCCCAGCCGGTGGTTGAAGTATTCACCATAGCCGGCCGCCGTGATCAGGCTGCGGGCGGCAGCGTCAAGGTCGCAGAGCCGCACGCCGGGCTTGATAAGCGCCTCGGCGGCCTCGTTGGCGCGGCGCACAAGGTCATGCACGGCGGCCTGCTTCTCCGTGGGCTGGCCGCAGAACCAGGTGCGGGTCATATCGCTGCAGTAGCGGTCCTTGATGCAGCCCATGTCGAACAGCACGCAATCGCCGGGCTTCAGCACCGTATCATCCGGCTCGTGGTGGGGGTCGGCGGCATTGGCACCGAAGGAGACGATCGTGGTAAAGCTCGGCCCTTCGCAGCCGTGGGCGCGGTACTGGCTGTCGATGAAGGAGGCAACCTCGCGCTCGGTCATGCCGGCCTTTATATACTGTTTGGCAGCCTCGTTCACAGCATCATTGATGCGGGAGGCGGTGCGCATCAGCGCCTGCTCCTCGGCGTCCTTGCAGGCGCGGCAGTCATCCACGCAATCGCTGGACAGCACGACCCGCATACCGGGGTGCGCCTCCATCAGCGGGATCAGAAACCGCGCCGGCCACTCCTTGTCGATGCCCAGCGGGGCGGCGGGGTCCACCACGGCGGCGATCTGTGCCACCGGGGCATCGGTGTCGGTATGCCAGATGGCCCGGCAGGGGACCTCCGGCAGATGGAACAGCCGGTTCAAAAACAGCACCGGCTCGCCGTCCACCGGCAGATAGAGTGCCAGCAGCCGCTCATAGGGGTCAACGGAGACCCCGGTCAGGTACCAGATGCTCTTCGGGTCGCAGACGATCATCTGGGTCAGCCCCGCTGCGCACAGGGCGGTGCGCACACGGTCAATGCGTTCGGTTTTCATGAAAAATGCCTTCTTTCCCAAAACCCAAAATCTTCAAAGCGCAGTCACTCGGCCCCGGCGGGCTTCATCGCACTTTTGCGGTACTGCTGGGGGCTTTGCCCCACCATGGCGGCAAAGCGGGTCGAGAAATTGCTCTCGTCCCCAAAGCCGACCTGATGCGCGATCTCGCTGATGGAAAAATCCGTCAGCACCAGCAGCTCCTTGGCGCGGGTGATGCGTGTGGACAACAAAAAATTATAGGGCGTTGTGCCCATATACTGGCGGAACAGCCGCAAAAACCAGCTTTTGCTCACCGGCGTCTGGGCCAGCAGCCGGTCAAGCGAGAGCGGCTCGGCGTAGTGCTGGCGGATAAACTCTGCCGCATGCTCAATCAGGGTGCGGTTGGAGCGGCTCTCGTCCCCGGCCAGCAGCTGGCGCGCCATCAGCGCCAGCATCCTGTGCAGCAGCAGCCCGGTCTCGATCTGGGCGGCGGTGGTGCCATGCTCCCACTCGCTGGTCAGCGATTCAAACAGCGGCTGCATCTCCAGCCGGCTGACCGGCACGGCGGAAAGCCGCCCCTGCGGCAGCAACACCTCGGCGAGGTTGGCAACGCCAGCGCCGTCCAGATGCACCCAGTAGTGGTGCCAGTGGTCCTGCCCGGGGGCTGTGCAGTAGCTTTGCGGGGTGCGGCAGTTCAGCAGCAGGGCGCTGCCCGCAGGCAGCTCGATGCGCTGGTCGTTCTGCTCGATCAGACCGCTGCCGGACAGGGTGTAAAACAGGATATAGCTATCCTTGTCGGTGCGGGCTGTGGCAAAGTGGGCGCGGCCGTAAAAGTTGCCGGCCTCGGTGCAGTAAAAGGGCTGCGCCATGGCAGCGGCGCCGGGGGTGGCCCGCAGCCAGACGCTGCGCTCCTCCACGTCCATGTTACAAGTCAGCATAGGCTCTTCCTCCTACCCTTATGATACAACAAAGCGCGTGTTTGTCAAGGTAAAGTGGTGCGGCAGCGGGGTGTTCTATTGTGCGCTTTATTACAACACCCCGCTGCAAAATCCTGCCTGCGCCACCATATCTGGTGCGCTGTGCCGCAGCAAAACGCAAGGCAACGCCAAAAATCCTGTCTGTATGCAGGTTTTGGTGTTATGCACAGCACAATTCTGGCCGCGCCGCTGCAAATATTTGAACAAAAATCCAGTGTTTTTGACTCTGGGGCCTGTTTTTTTTCGCCGGGTCTGCTATAATGAAGGCAAAAGCCAACAAGGAGCGATCAGAATGCTGGAAAAACTCAAGCAGCAGGTCTATGAGGCCAATATGGAGCTGCCCCGCCGCGGGCTTGTCACCTACACATGGGGCAATGTGTCGGGCATCGACCGGGAGCGCGGTCTTTTCGTCATCAAGCCGTCCGGTGTCGCGTATGACGCGCTGACGCCGGAGCAGCTCGTCGTCATGGATCTGGACGGCAACAAGGTCGAGGGAGACCTCAACCCCAGCAGTGATACAAAGACCCATCTTGCGCTGTACCGGGCATTTCCGGCGCTGGGCGGCATCGTCCACACCCATTCCACCCATGCGGTGGCGTTTGCGCAGGCCCGGCGGGACCTGCCCGCCTTCGGCACGACCCACGCAGACTACTTTTACGGCCCGGTGCCCTGCACCCGGGAACTGACCCCCGCAGAGATCGAGGAGGACTACGAGCTGAACACCGGCAAGGTCATCATAGAGACCTTCCGCGAGCGCGGCATCGACCCGGTGCATCTTCCCGCCGTGCTCTGCGCAAGCCACGGTCCCTTTACATGGGGCAAAACGGCCGCCGAGGCCGTCTACCACGCCGCAGTGCTGGAGGAGGTCGCCAAAATGGGCATCCTGACCCTGACGCTGGACCCCAACGCAGAGCCGGCGCCCCGGCATGTGCTGGAAAAGCACTTCCTGCGTAAGCACGGCCCCAACGCCTACTACGGGCAGGGGTAAGCGGTGCGCAAAATCCAAACTTCTGTCCGGTTTTTATCACACACTTTCTTGCCCGGGCACGGTCTGCCGTGTACAATAATGTTGACAGTAAAGCACATTTTTTACAGGAGGAGCGTTCTATGAAGTTCTATATCGACACCGCCAATGTGGACGAGATCCGCAAGGCAAATGACATGGGCATTATCGCAGGCGTGACCACCAACCCCAGCCTGATCGCAAAGGAGGGCCGCGACTATGCCGAGACCCTGAAGGAGATCACCACAATCGTGGACGGCCCCATCTCCGGTGAGGTCAAGGCCACGACCGCAGACGCCGAGGGGATGATCGCTGAGGGCCGCGCCATCTACGCGCTCGATCCCAAGCACATGGTCGTCAAGATCCCCATGACGGCCGAAGGCCTCAAAGCCATCAAAGTCCTCTCTGCGGAGGGTATCCCCACCAACTGCACCCTGATTTTCAGCGCCAATCAGGCGTTGCTGGCCGCCCGCGCCGGTGCCACCTATGTCAGCCCCTTCCTCGGCCGTCTGGATGACATCGGCCAGCCCGGCATCGACCTGATCGAGACCATCCATGATATGTTCCTGAACTACCCCGACATCGACACCCAGATCATCGCCGCCAGCGTCCGCAACCCCATCCATGTGACCGATTGCGCGCTGGCCGGTGCCGACATCGCCACCGTGCCCTACAAGGTCATTGAGCAGATGCTGCATCACCCCCTGACCGATGCCGGTATTGAGAAGTTCAAGGCCGACTACACCAAGGTGTTCGGCGCATAACCTGCCCATAATAACGAAAAGCCGCCTGTGTGGGTCTCCACACGGGCGGCTTTTGTATATGGGTTCACATCAGCGGGCTGAACAGGCGCAGCACGCAGTCCAGACCGCGCAGGGCAACGCTGCGGCGGGCGGCGTACTCCTCGGTCACCTCATGGCAGAGGGGAAACAGCACGTCAAAATCACGGCGCACCTCGGCCACGGCCCGGCAGCCACAGAACCAGCACGCATTCTCAAAATGCAGATACAGGCTGCGGAAGTCAAAATTGATCGTGCCCACAACGGCCTCTGCGCCGTCTGCAACACACTGCTTTGCGTGGATGAACCCGGGCGTGTACTCATAAATGCGCACGCCGCTCTTGGCCAGCGCCGCATAGTAGCTGCGCGTCACCGAGAAGATCAGCTTTTTGTCGGGGATACCCGGCGTGATGATGCGCACATCAACGCCGCTGGAGGCTGCAAGCCGCAGGGTGCGCTGCATCTCATCGCTCAGGATCAGGTAGGGCGTGGTGATGTAGACATATTCCTTCGCGCTGCGGATCATGTTCAGGTAGACATTCTCGCCGGTAGCCTCATCATCCAGCGGGTTGTCGGCATAGGGCAGCACCACGGCGTTTTCACGCGCGGTGTAGGGGACCTCGGGCAGGTAGCGCTCGATCTCGGGCGGCTCCTTCTGGGTCGCGCCCCACAGCTCCAAAAAGATCAGCGTCAGGCTGCGCACAGCGTCACCCTCCAGCCGGATGCCGGTGTCCTTCCACCGGCCGTAGGGGTGGGTGCGGTTAAAATATTCCTCGGCCAGATTGTAGCCGCCGGTAAAGCCGATGCGCCCGTCCACGACTGTGATTTTGCGGTGGTCGCGGTTGTTCATGAAAACATTCAGGATCGGAATGACCGGGTTGAACTGGCGGCACTGGATGCCGCGGCTCTCCAGCTTTTTGACAAAGGCGCTCGTGATAAAGCCGATGCTGCCCACATCATCATAAAAAACGCGGACCTCGACACCGTGGGCAGCGCGCTCGGCAAGGATGTCCTCCAGCTCCTGCCAGGCGGAGGCGTCCTCGATGGCGTGGTACTCCATAAAAATAAAATGCTCGGCGCTGCGCAGTGCCTCCTTCTGTGCCTCCAGCGCGGCGCAGGTGTCGCCGTAGAAGGTCACATCGGTGTTGTCATAGGCCGGGTAGCCTGCCCGCGTCTGCAGGTAGTGGGCGTGGTTGCGCGCGGTGCGGTCGGGGTAGGGCAGCGCCCGGCGCTGGGCCAGCAGGGGCGCGTGGTAGCTGCGCAGCAGCGCAAGGTTGCTGTTGAACCGCTTGCGCATGACGCTGACCGCGCCGGCGCGGCCGAACAGCAGGTAGATCGTCAGCCCGAACACCGGGAACAGCAGGATCAGGATGATCCACGATATTTTATACGCAGAGTTGATATGCAGCCCGTATATGCGCAGCGTGATCAGGAAGGCCAGCACCGAGGTGCAGACCTGAATGGCGGTCGAGTAGTCGTTCAGCTTGATGGCCAGCCAGCAGATCCAAGCGACCTGCAGGATGACGCCGATACCGGCAAACAGCATCCGGTTGACGCTGTTCGGGATGGATTCGCGTTTTTCTTCGGTAGTGTTCATGATGTTTCTCTTTTCTGTGGAAGCAGTGTACCTTTTCTATCTCAACAGTATAGCACACCACCGGCAAAAATACCATAGCCCCGGCGGCTCTTGCAAAATGCGGGCGGATGTGCTACAATTTCATAGCATACTGTTTTGGTGGGAAATACAACCGCCCCCGTATATAAAGGAGAGAACCGCCCCATGTCCGAACGCCTTGTCGGCATCCTTCTGGATTCCTTTGGTAAAATCCTACTGCCGGGTCTGACCGTTACGATCCCGCTGACCGCCATTTCCTTCACACTGGCGCTCATCATCGCCGTGGCGGTGGCGCTGGTCCAGTTTGCGCAGGTGCCGGTGCTGCAGCGCATCGCCCGGTTTTACATCTGGGTCATCCGCGGCACGCCGGTGCTGGTGCAGCTTTTTGTCGTCTTTTACGGCCTGCCGGGTGTCGGCATCCTGATCGAGCCGTTCCCCGCGGCGGTCCTCGTCTTTTCCATCAACGAGGGTGCGTACTGTGCCGAGACGATCCGCGCCGCGCTCGAGTCGGTCCCCCGGGGCCAGCTCGAGGCCGGGCAGTGCGTCGGCATGAGCTATCTGCAGATCATCCGCCGCATCATCCTGCCGCAGGCACTGCGCACGGCGTTCCCCACGCTGGCAAGCTCGCTGATCGCCATGATCAAGGATACCTCGCTGGCGGCCAACATCACCGTGACCGAAATGTTTATGACGACCCAGCGCATTGTGGCCCGCACCTATGAGCCGCTGGCGCTGTATATCGAGGTCGGTCTGGTCTACCTGCTGTTCTGCACAGTGCTGACCCGCCTGCAGGCTGTGGGCGAGCGCTACCTCAACAGCCGCGGCGCACAAAGGAGTTGAAGCTATGCTGGAAATCAGAAACCTGCGCAAGGCCTTCGGCCCGCTGCAGGTGCTCAAGGGCATTGATCTGGATGTGAACAAGGGCGATGTGGTGGCCATCCTCGGCTCAAGCGGCAGCGGCAAGACCACCATGCTGCGCTGCCTGAATTTTCTTGAGAGGGCAGATGCCGGCACGATGGATTTTGACGGCCGCCGCATCGAGCTGCACCGCGCTACCCATGCCGAGATCAACGCCCTGCGCCGCCGCACGGGCTTTGTCTTTCAGAACTACAACCTGTTTGCAAATAAGACCGCGCTGCAGAATGTGACCGAGGGGCTTATCATTGCCCGCAAGATGCCCCGCCGCACAGCCGAGGAGCTGGCCCATGCGCAGCTTGTCAAGGTCGGCATGGATGACCGCGCCGACTACTACCCCAGCCAGCTTTCCGGCGGGCAGCAGCAGCGGGTAGCCATCGCCCGCGCCATGGCGGCCGACCCCGAGATCCTCTATTTTGACGAGCCGACCTCCGCGCTTGACCCCGAGCTGACCGGCGAGGTGCTGGCCGTTATGCGCCAGCTTGCGCGGGAGGGCCGCACGATGCTGGTTGTCACCCATGAGATGGATTTTGCCCGCCATGTGGCCAACCGCGTGGTGTTTATGGAGCAGGGCGTCATTGTGGAGCAGAACACCGCCGAGGCGTTCTTTAACGATCCGCAGCAGCCCCGCACCCAAGAATTTTTACAGACCTACAAGCAAAGGAGCCTTTTGTAATGAAAAACCTGAACAGGCTGACCGCCCTGACCCTGACCGCCGCTATGGCCGCTGCGCTGACTGCCTGCGGCGGCACGGCTGCAGCATCCTCCGGCACGGCAGCGTCTGCCGATGCCACCGCCGCCGACCTGCTGAGCGAGATCCAGGCCCGCGGCACCATCACCATCGCAATGGAGGGCACCTGGGCGCCCTGGACCTACCACGATGAGAGCGATACCCTTGTGGGCTACGATGTTGAGGTCGGCACCAAAATCGCCGAAAAGCTCGGCGTGGAGCCGCAGTTTGTTGAGGGTGAGTGGGACGGCCTGCTGGCCGGTCTTGACGCCGGGCGCTATGACATTATGGTCAACGGCGTTGACATCACCCCCGACCGCGCCGCAAAATACGATTTCTCCACCCCCTACGCCTACAACCGCACGGCTGTCATCACCCGGGCGGACGATGACAGCATCCAGACGCTGGAGGATCTGAACGGCAAGACGACCGCAAACACGATCTCCAGCACCTATGCCCAGCTGGCCGAGCAGTACGGCGCGACCGTCACGGCGGTCGATGACCTGAACCAGACCTTTGAGCTGCTGAACAGCGGCCGGATCGATGCGACCCTCAACGCCGAGGTGACCTTCTACGACTACACGAAGGAGCATCCCGATGCCAATGTCAAGATCGCTGTGCTGACCGATGATGCCAACGAGGTTGCGATCCCGATGCGCAAGGGCGAGGAGACCGCCACCCTGCGCGCCGCCATCGACACCGCCATTGAGGAGCTGCGCGCCGACGGCACACTCAAGGCGCTGAGCGAGAAATATTTCGGCACGGACATCTCGACCAACGACTGAAAAGCGCATTATCTCATTGCAGAGTGCCGCAGTCAGTCTGACAAAGTAACATAAGGCAATACCGCATAATTCTAAGTGCCGATACGGCGAGCGAGGTGCGGCAGC
>ENA-UOJI01000094-UOJI01000094.1-human-gut-metagenome-genome-assembly--contig:-P79-NODE-94-length-72487-cov-143.076430_pt1 | contig 72487 bp, 62 predicted proteins | sample MGYA00242346_ERZ723893 | MGnify/ENA metagenome assembly ERZ723893 | reverse complement strand
GCTCCTTCCGCGTGCAGCTTTTTGGTGCTTCGCCTAAGCCCTTGTTTGCTTCCCCCCAACTTTCCGTGCAGAACCTTTTATCTCATTCCGCATTGCTCATTCCTAATTGCGCATTGATTACAAGATTGCCGCCAAGCCCAGCATCACCGCCAGAAACAGCACATTCACCCCTGTAAACACCGCGAAGTACCTGCCCTTCTGCGCGCCCTCGCCCGCCCCGTACAGCCGGAACGAAATCAGGCTCGCCAGCGATGCAATCAGCGTCCCCAGTCCGCCCAGATCAACGCCCAGCGCCAGCGCTTTCGCGTCCTGCGTGAACGGCGACAGCAGCAGGCACGCCGGCACATTGCTGATGACCTGACTCGTCAGCAGCGCCACCGCCATCGGGCTGCGCGCCATCATCGTCTCCAGCCACGCGCGCACCGGCACGCACGCCTTCACCGATGCCACAAAGACAAAGAAGCACACGAACGTCGCCAGCAGCGTGTAATCCACCTGCCGGATTGTCCCCCTGTCCAGCGCCAGCGTACCAAGGAACACCGCCGCCGCCAGCGCCCACGCGGGCAGCACCTTCGCAATCGCCAGCAGCGCCAGTGCGCTCAATGCCCCATACAGCGTAAGCATCTTCCCCGCCAGCGGCACGCGCGCGGACGTATCCACCGCAACGCGCTCCTTCGGCAGCAGCAGGCACAGTGCCAGCAGCAGCGCAAGCGCGACGGCGGCATACGGCGCGAGCAGGGTTAGGAAATCCAGCGCCGTCAGCCGCCCGGACGTGTACAGGTACAGATTCTGCGGATTGCCAATCGGCGTGACCATGCTGCCCAAATTCGCCGCGACCGTCTCCAGCACGACTGTCCAGATGGTGCTTTTCTGCCCGCCAGCGCGGAAGAGCAGCAGCGTCAGCGGCACAAGCGTCAGCAGGGCAACATCATTCGTCACCAGCATTGAGAGTACGAAGCACAGCGCCACCATCACCGCCGAAAGTCCGCGGAGCGTCGTCACACGCCGGGTGAGTTTCCGGCTGACGGCGTCCAGTGCGCCCATACGCCGGAATCCCGCGACAATCGTCATCAGCGAGAAGAGCATCAGCAGCGTCGTCGTGTCGATGCCCTGCAAGTGTATGACCGACGGCGGGGTCAGCAGGAAAGACAGCAGCGCGCAGATGAGTGCTGCGCTCAGCACCGTTTCCCGGCGGAAATACTGCAAAATTCGTTTCACCATGTGGTTTTGCTCCTTGTGGAAGATGCAAAAAGCCAGCGGCATTGCACCGCCGGTTCATTAGGGTAACACCTCATTTGTGCGGTGTTGCATAGAATACTTTTTAACTGAAGCGTTCCGCCGTCATCGATGCAAGATACCGAATTCTGCTCTGCGAATCCTCCAAGCATTCAATCAGCAGCGGATTGAACGCGCCGCATTCGCCATTGCGAATCATCTGCATTGCCTGTTCATGCGAAAAACCCTCTTTATAGACGCGCGGCGAAATCAGCGCATCATACGCATCGGCAATGGAAACGACCTGCGCGGCAATCGGGATTTCCTCGCCCTTTAAGCCGTCGGGGTAGCCGCCGCCGTCGTAGCGCTCGTGATGCCAGCGGCAAATCTGGTATGCCGTGCGCGCCAATTCCTCGTCTCGGTAGTGGTCCAAGCGCGCGAGCATGGACGCGCCAATCAGCGTATGCGACTTCATGACAATGTACTCTTCTTCGGTCAGCTGGCCGCTTTTGTTGAGGATTTTCTCGTCGATGCCCATTTTGCCGATATCGTGGAACGCCGATGCGGTCACGATGACCTTGCGTTCATGCGGCGTGAGGGTATAGCGCTTCGTTTTGCTGACGAGGGTATCCAGCAGCACCTCTGTCAAAAGGCAGAGGTGGCGCATGTGCGCGCCGCTTTCGCCGTTGCGGGCGCTGACGACTTCGCTGATGATTTCCAGCATCAGGCGGTTGCTGCGCTCCTTCTCGTGAATCTGGTCGCGCACCTGATTGCTCAGGCCCCGCTGGCGGGCATAGAGCTTGATGGTATTGCTGATCCGCTGGCTGACGACATCGGCGTCGAACGGGCGGGTGATGTAGTCGCTCACGCCTAAATCGTAGGCGCGGTGGATGGTGTCCGCGTCGTTCTCGCTGGAAATCATGACGACGGGAATTTCCTCCAGCCACTGATTCGCCGCCATCAGCGACAGCATATCAAATCCGCTGAGCGTCGGCATAAGCAAATCCAGCAGCACAAGAGCGATTTCCGTGCCGTAGCGCCGGAGCATGTCCAAGCCCTCCAGCCCATCGGCTGCTTCCAACACGTCGTAGCGGTCGGGTATCAACCCATTGAGAATGGCGCGGTTCGTCCGGGAGTCATCGACAATGAGGATTTTCATGCGCGGTCGGGTATCCTTGCGCGGCGCAATATCTTCCGCGGCGATTTCGGAATCCGTGACAACCGCATTGCGGCTCTTTTTTGCCTGCATCATCAGCTGCTCAGCGCGTGCAACCGCGCAGTCAATCGGCTCGCCGCGGTTAATCAACCCGCCGATGCTGACGGACAGGCGGATGTCCTCCAGCCCCGGCAGCCGGGTTTCGCTGATTTGGCAGCAGATATCCTGCAATTTCTGCTGAAAGGTGGCTTCCTCGATGTGCGGCAAGAGCAGCAGAAACTCATCCCCGCCATAGCGGATGATGGTGTCCGAGCGGCGAACACAGTGGCGCATCACGCCAACGGCGGCTTCCAGCATCTTATCGCCCGCCTGATGCCCATACGTTTCGTTGCATGCCTTGAAGCCGTCCATGTCCAGGACGGCAACACCAGCTTCCATGCTGCGCTTCTTCAGGGCATCCTCATAATAGCGGCGATTATACAGCCCGGTCAGCGCGTCGCGGTAGAGCTTTTCGCCCATGCTGCCGGTCTGGGTGAGCATTTGTCGGCGCTGCACCACGGCTTCGGGGGTATCCTGCTGCAAGTCCTGTACGAGCTCCAGCACGCAGGGTTCGCCGTCCACCTCGACATAGCGGGCGAATATTTGCTCTGCCCGCTGCGGGGTAACGTCGAGTGTGGTGAGCTGTCGCTTTTCGTGCAGCACGCGGCATTCAAGATCGGTGCGCTTGGAATGCGCCTGCGGTGCGTGCAAAACGGCTTTTTCGTTCAGCAGCCGCACACTGGAGAACGTCTGCCGGAAGCACGCCATTTGGACTTCCGCTTCTTTGCGCGTCATTTTGATTTGTGCTGTCATGGTTCTCCTTCTCCCGGTTATTCCTTCCGTCTTTCCATCCTACAAGGGGACAATAAATGAAATTGCCCCGTAAGCACCTTCAACGCGTTTCCTGCGGTCATTTCCCTGTTGCGCAAGGGAAACGGAATGCTTCAGCCCTTCCAGTACTTCCCGTCGAGTTCGCGGTACTGGATTGCCTCCGCAACGTGTGTCGTGCCGATGGTGTCCGCGCCGTCCATGTCGGCAATCGTCCGAGCGACCTTCACCACGCGGCCGTATGCGCGCATACTCATGCCCATGCGCTCCACTGCCATGTGCAGAAGCGCCGTTGCTTCCGGGGTCATTGGGCAGTATTTTTTGCTTAAGCCCGCGTCAAGCTGCGCATTGCAGTGGATGCCGTCCTGCGCATAGCGGGCTTGCTGCAATTCACGCACCTTCCGCACGCGCGCGCCAACTTCCGCTGAGGACTCCGCCGCGCCGCCTTCGCTGATTTCCTTCACCGGCACAGCGTCTACCTCCACCTGAATGTCAATGCGGTCAAGCAGCGGGCCGGAGATGCGGTCGAGGTAGCGGCGGATATCCTTCGCGGAGCAGCGGCATTTCTTCGTCTTGCTGCCATAAAATCCGCAAGGGCACGGGTTCATGCTGGCAACCATCATGAAGCTGGACTGGTACTGCGCCTGATTGTGGATGCGCGTCACACTGACGACGCCGTCCTCCAGCGGCTGGCGCAGCGCTTCCAGCGTGTTGCGGCTGAACTCCGGCAGTTCATCCAAGAACAGCACGCCGTTGTGCGCCAGCGATACTTCACCCGGCTTTGCGTTCGACCCGCCGCCAATCATGCTCGCGACGGATGCGCTGTGGTGCGGCGCGCAGAACGGGCGCTCCGCCATCAGCCCCGTACCCGGCGCAAGGCGGCCGGCGATGGAGTGAATGCGCGTCGTCTCCAGCGATTCGGAGAAGGTCAGCGGCGGCAGAATGCCCGGCAGGCAGCGCGCCAGCATCGTCTTGCCCGAACCGGGCGTGCCGACCATCAGCAGGTTATGTCCACCGCTGGCCGCAACCTCCAGCGCCCGGCGCGCGCCAACCTGCCCCTGCACCTGTGCCATATCCACCGCGCACTTGACCGCCGATACCACGTCACTGTATTGCCGCTGCTGCTGCACGGGGATGGGTTCGCGCCCCTTCAGGTGATTCACCACCTGCCGCAGGCTGCTCGCCGGATAGACCCGCAGTCCTTGAATGCACGCCACTTCCTCGGCGTTCCCTTCCGGCAGAATAATGTCCACAATCCCCTGCTCGCTCGCGCTGATGACCATCGGCAGCGCGCCGCGCACGGGGTGCAGCGAACCATCCAGCGACAATTCGCCCAGCATCAGCGTCTGCGTCAAGTCCATGCCCTCCAATTGCCCCGACGCCATCAGGATGCTGATGGCAATCGGCAAATCGAACGCAGGGCCCTCCTTTCGCTGGTCGGCGGGCGCAAGATTCACCGTCAGGCGCGAAATAGGCATGGTAAATCCGCTGTTGACGATGGCGGCGCTCACGCGGTCGCGGCTTTCCTTGACCGACGCGTCCGGCAGTCCGATAATCTCCAGCGCCGGCATCCCCGTCGCCGCGTAGACCTCCACCTTCACTGCGAATCCGCTGACGCCGCTCAGGCCGTATCCCAGCGTTCGTGCAAGCATGAACGTTCAACCCCTTCACCATGGTATTCTGTTTCGATTGTACACCACATTGCGCACAATTACAAGAGAGCGCATTCTTTTTGGCGCGATTTTGTGTATAGCGGGGCGGAAAGGATGCAGCACCCGCGTGAATTGCGATTTGCGACGATGCGCCGCAGGATGCCGCCCCTGCGGAAGCGCTGGCGATAGGGCGTATGATGCACTCAATCGCGCGAAAGGGAGGGACGCCCCCCTCGTTCTCCTTCTCTTGAAAATTATTCCATTATAAAATTTGCCCTCCCGGCGCATCCTGCTTGCGAATGGGAGGGCATCGGCATGAAGAAACATCCTTCACCCCTGCGCCGCGCGGTCGGGCTTGTCCTGACGCTTCTGCTGACGCTGGGGTATTTTTCGCCCACGCAGCAGGCGCTCCGGGCGCTTCCCGCGTCCCTGCGGCTGACGCAGGATGAGCCGATTTCGCTGCTGACGGGGATGCTGTGCGCGTCGGGCGAAGGCTTAGAGGTCAGCGCGTCGCAGGACGAGACGCTCAGCCAGTACGTCAGCGTAACCGGGCAGAAAAGCGGCACGTCGGAACTGCTGCTGAGCATCCTCGGCATCCCGCTTCGCCGCGTGGAGGTGGAAGTCAGCCCGGAGAAGCGGCTGATTCCCGGCGGGCAGGCACTCGGCGTTGCCATGCGAACGGACGGCGTGCTGATTGTCGGCTTGTCGGACGTAAAGAAGGGTGTCTGCCCCGCGCGGGACTGCGGACTGCAACCCGGCGACGTCCTCCTGCGCATCGGCGGACACGCCATCGAGCGCGTTGCCGACGTCAGCGAAATTGCCCAGCAGAACGGCACGTCGCCCCTGCTCATCGAATACATGCGCGACGGTACGACCGCCCACGCAACCCTCACCCCCGTGCAGGATGACGCCACCGGGGTTGTCCGCCTCGGCGCATGGGTGCGCGACAGCACCGCGGGCATTGGCACACTCTCCTTCTACGACCCGGATTCCGGGCAGTATGCCGCGCTCGGTCACGCGATTACCGACGGCGACACGGGCAGCATCTTGACCGTCCGGGAAGGGCGCGTGCTGAAGGCGAGCATCGTCGCGGTACAGAAGGGGCAGCGCGGCGTTCCGGGCGAACTGAAAGGTTCGTTCCTGCAAAACGCCGCCGTCTTGGGCGACATTGCGCAGAACACGACCCTCGGCATCAGCGGCACACTCACCACCGCCGTGACAAACCCGCTCTATCCCGACGGCTTGCCCATCGGCACGCGCTCGTCCGTCCACACGGGCGCGGCGACCATCCTCAGCACCATTGACACCGGCGGCGTGCAGGAGTACACCGTCGAAATCACCCATGTCAGCCAGCAGAACGTTCCCGCCGCCAAAAGCATGGTGCTGCGCGTGACCGATACGCGCCTGCTGGACGCGACCGGCGGCATCGTGCAGGGCATGAGCGGCAGCCCCATCATCCAGGACGGCAAGCTGATCGGCGCGGTGACGCACGTTTTCGTCAGCGACCCAACGCAGGGGTACGGCCTGTATGTGGACTGGATGCTGTCGCAGATGCAGGGGAATCCGGCTGACCAATAAACAGGAAATAGCCTTCTCGACAAAGGCTCTTATTTTTCCGGCAGGAATCCCCGCCTGATATATAGAAAACCTCCACTGATATTTTCGTCAATGGAGGTTCTTTTCATGCAGCCGCGCCGTTTTCTGCTTCTGGCGGATAATCCGCTGACGCTTGCCCAGCTTCGGGCGGAAATTGAGGATTTGGGCGAGGAAACCCGCTGTCAAACCGCCCTGACCGCCGAGGAAGCGCTTTTCCGCCTGTCGCAGGAGTCGGTGGATGCGGTGCTGCTCCTCCCCTGCCCGGCGGCGGACTGCCTGACGCAATCGCTGATTCGCCATCCGCCGCTTGCGCCGCCGTTCCTGCTGGGTGGTCTGGACGGCAGGCTGCCGGAAATTTCGCAGCTGCCGGCGTGGTTCTCCGTGCTTCGTCTGCCCGCGCTGGCGGCGGCGCACCTGCCGGAATGCACCGAACTGGCACGTCAGCTGCTGACGGCGCTGGGGATGCCGCGGACGCTCCGGGCGTGGGCGTTCCTGCCGGAAATGGCGGCGCTGACAGTCGTGCATCCACCGCTGCTGACAGACGTGACGCACGGCTTATACCCGCTGATGGCGCACCGCGCGCAGCTGACCCCGTGCGCCGTCGAACGTCGGCTGCGGCTCGCTATCGAATCGACATGGAATCGCGGCGACTACGATGCGATTGCGCGCTTCTTCGGGCAGTCGGTCGACCCCGAACGCGGCAAGCCCACGAATCGGGAGTTTTTGTGTCAATTGCAGGAGCGATTGACGCTCAGCGCGAGGAGGATGGAGCGGAGGGTGGGGTGAAAATGCGTCATCTGCGTCTGTTTTCCGCTTCAGATATGCCTTGTATTCCTTTGCAGGCTCACACAATCGCCGTTTTCTTCATTGCGACCGCCATGACCCCCGCCGTAATGGCTTCCGCCGCGCAGAACGCCAGCCACACACCCGTCATGCCGAAGAGCGCCGCCATCACCAGCGCGCAAAGCACAATCGCAGCCACACCGCGCAGGATGGACGTAATCATCGCCCATTTCGCCGCGCCGACCGCACTCAGATAGCCCGTTCCGGCGATATTGAACCCCGCAAACAAGTAGCCGAGGAAGTACAGCCGCATTCCCTGACATGCCAAATCCGCCATCACCGGGTCATGCTCGCTGTTGAACACCGCCACCAGCGGCTCGGCGAACACCTCGAAGCAGACAATCATCAGCACCGAAAGCGTCAGCGCCGTCAGGATGCTCATCATCAGCACCTGCCGCACTTGTCCCGTTTCACCGCGGCTGTACGCGTCGCTGAGCAGCGGCTGCGAACCCTGCGAGATGCCGGAGAAAATCGCCGTTGCGACGATGGCGACATTCGCCACCACGCCATACGCCGCGACGCCGATGCTGCCCGAAAGCCCCAGAATCAGGAAATTCAGCACCATCGTCGTCATGCCGCCCGCGATTTCCCCGATGAACCCGGAAACGCCCACCGCGCTGACGTGCGCCAGCAGTTTGAACGTCGGCTTATGCCAGCGGAAGCACAGCGTATTCGCCTTTTTGCGGAAGTGCAGGGCGTTAATCCCCATGCCGACGATGGGGGGATGCCGCTGTTGCGAGCGCCGCGCCCGCCATGCCCATTCCCAGCGGGAACATCAGCACCCAGTCCATGACGATGTTGAACAGGCTGGATGCCATCGTCGCGGTCATAGCAAGCGACGGATCGCCGTCGTTGAGGACGAAGGAGCGCAGGATGTAGTTGCACATGAAGAAGGGCGTGAAGAGCAGGAAAATGCGTGTATACGGCGCGCCGACCGTCACGATGTCCGGTTCGCCGCCAAGCAGCCGCACGATGCCCTCCGCGCTGAAAATGCCCAGCAGGATGAACGGCACGGACAAAATTCCCGCCCATGTGAGGGCTTCCGCAAGATAGCCATCGGCGTGTTTTCCTTCGTGACGCTCCAAGGCGAAGCGGGTCGCCGCGCCGGTCGCCAGCATCGCGCCCAAGGCAAAAATCAGCGAATAAACGGGCAGGACAAGGTTCAGGGCGGCGATTCCGTCCGCCCCCTGCGCCTGTGCGATAAAGAAGGTGTCGGCGAGGATATAGGCAGAGACGCCAATCATGCCGAGGATGTTTTGAGAAACGTAGCGGAAGAACTGCTTCCGCACGGTGGAATGCTTGTTCATAGCTGGCTTCTCCTTCTGCTTTGTTCAGGGCAGCATTCCTATTGTAAAGGGGAAAATCACCTTCGTCAAGGGAAAATTGCAAGAATCGCTTCTGTTGACTATCCAAATGACGAAAAATGCGGTATAATGGTGCGAATACCCATCATGCTGTTCCCGGATGCTTCATCGAAAATCCGAAACAGCATCAGGAGGAATCGTATGAAGCACTTGTACCCCTACCTCCGGCACTTCCGCAAGGAGAGCATTCTCGCGCCCCTGTTCAAGATGCTGGAAGCCACGTTCGACCTGCTTGTGCCGATGGTGGTGGCGGACATCATCAAGGTCGGTATTGCGGGCGGCGATACAACGTACATCTGGACGCGCTGCGGCCTACTGGTGCTGATGGCACTCATCGGACTGCTCTGCTCCTTCACCGCGCAGTATTTCGCGGCGCGCGCCGCCATCGGCACATCCACCGGACTGCGGCATGAACTGATGGCGCACATCCAGTCGCTCTCCTTCTCCGAACTGGACACGCTGGGCGTTTCGACGCTGATTACGCGCATGACCAGCGATGTCAATCAGGTGCAGAATGGTCTGAACATGTTCCTGCGCCTGTTCCTGCGTTCACCGTTCATCGTCGCGGGCGCGATGATTGCAGCCTTCACCATTGATACACAGATTGCGCTGATTTTCCTCGCGGCGATTCCCGTACTGGCGGTGATTGTCTTTGGCATCATGCGCATCACCTCGCCCATGTACAAAACCGTTCAGTCCCGGCTGGACGCGGTCACAGGCGCAACGCGCGAGAACCTCTCCGGCGTCCGCGTCGTGCGCGCGTTCGGGCGTGAGGACGCGGAGGAAGAAAACTTCGTCCAGCAGAATGGCAGCCTGAACGCCATGCAGCTCAAAGTCGGCCGCATTGCCGCGCTGATGAATCCGCTGACGTATGTCGTGGTCAACCTCGGCATCATCGGCATTCTGTACTTCGGCGCGAACAAGATTGGCAGCGGCGCGCTGCTCTCCGGCGACGTGGTGGCGCTGGTGAACTACATGAGCCAGATTCTGGTGGAACTGGTGAAGCTGGCGAACCTTGTCGTGCTGCTCACCCGCGCAATTGCCAGCATGGGCCGCGTGTCACAGGTGCTGGATACGCCCTCGACGATGGCATTCCCAGAGAAGCCCGTTTCGGCGGATGCTGCTTCCGATGTGGCAGTTGCGTTCAACCATGTGTCCCTGCGCTATCAGGGCGCGGGTGCGGAAAGCCTGTCCGATGTGACCTTCACGGCAAAAAAGGGGCAGACCATCGGCGTTATCGGCGGCACGGGCAGCGGCAAAACGACGCTCGTCAGCCTGATTCCGCGCTTTTATGACGCAACGAAGGGGCAAGTCACCCTGCTCGGTCAGCCGATTACCGCCTATTCCAAGGAGGAGCTGAACCGCCACGTTGCGGTCGTCATGCAGAAGGCACAGCTGTTCAAGGGCACGATTCGCTCGAATCTGCTCTGGGGCAACGAGAACGCCACGGACGAAGAATTGTGGCACGCGCTGTCCATTGCGCAGTCGGAGGATTTTGTCCGCCAGAAGCCGGGCAAGCTTGATGATCCGGTGGAGCAGGGCGGACGCAACCTGTCCGGCGGTCAGCGTCAGCGCCTGACAATCGCCCGCGCGCTGGTAGGACATCCTGACATTCTGATTCTGGACGACAGCGCCTCCGCGCTGGACTACGCCACAGATGCCGCGCTCCGCAAAGCCCTGCGCACCCTGCCTGCGGAAACGACGCTCTTCATCGTCTCCCAGCGCACCTCTTCCCTGCGCCACGCCGACCAGATTATCGTGCTGGACGACGGGCATGTGGTGGGCATCGGCACGCACGATGCGCTGATGCAGACGTGCGAGGTCTACCGCGAAATCCACGAAAGCCAGTTCCGGAAGGGAAGTGACGTGCAGTGAAGACCAATAAGCTCAAGCAGCAGAAGGGCACGCTCCTGCGCGTCCTGCAATATGTGAAGCCGTATCGGGTGCTGGTGATTATCAGCCTGCTGTGCGCGTGCGTGAGCGCGGCGGCGCAGCTGCTCATTCCGATTCTGACCGGCAAGGCGATTGACCAGATGATCGGCGCGGGTCAGGTAAATCTGTCCGGCGTGCTGGTCTTTGCGGTGTGGATTGCCGTCGTTGCGGCGCTGTCCGCGGTTGCCCAGCAGTTTCTTGCCACCAGCAACAACAAGATTGCCTACAACATCAGCCGTGACCTGCGCAACGCGGCATTCCACAAGCTCCAGCGCCTGCCGCTGAGCTATTTGGACGCGCATCCCTCCGGCGACCTCGTCAGCCGCATGATTGCCGATGTGGACACCTTCTCCGACGGTCTGCTCATGGGCTTCACGCAGCTGTTCACCGGCGTTGTGCTAATTGTCGGCACGCTGACCATCATGCTCATCAAAAACTGGATGATTGCCCTGCTGGTCGTGGTGCTGACGCCGCTGTCGATGTTCGTCGCGTCCTTCATCGCCCGAAAGACGCACCACTACTTCACCGAGCAGGCGCGTGTGCGCGGGCAGCAGACGGCGCTCATCAACGAGCTGATTGAAGGGCAGAAGGTTGTGCAGTCCTTCGGGCACGAAGCCGCCTCGCTGAGCGATTTTGACTGCATCAACGATGAACTGGGGCGCGTCAGCCTGAACGCGACGTTCTTCTCCAGCCTCACGAACCCCTCCACCCGTCTGGTCAACAACATCATCTATGCGGCGGTCGCGCTCGTCGGCGCGCTGTCGGCGGTCGGCGGCGGCATTTCCGTGGGTGATTTGAGCGTTTTCCTCAGCTACGCCAGCCAGTACGCCAAGCCCTTCAACGAAATCTCCGGCGTTGTGACCGAGCTGCAAAACGCCCTCGCCTGCGCCGCGCGCGTTTTCTCCCTGCTGGATGAGGATGACCGCGTGCCGGACAAGGAAAACGCCGCCGTGCTCTCCCCAAAGGGCACGATTGACCTCAAGGACGTCTGCTTCCGCTATGTGCCTGATCGCCCGCTGATTGAGGGCTTCAACCTGCACGTCAAGCCCGGTCAGCGCATTGCCATCGTCGGTCCGACCGGCTGCGGCAAAACGACCATGATTAACCTGCTGATGCGTTTCTACGACGTGAACAGCGGTGCGATTCTTGTCGACGACACGGACATCCGCGACGCGACACGCCACTCCCTGCGCAAGAGCTTCGGCATGGTCTTGCAGGACACTTGGCTGAAGGCGGGCACGATTCGCGACAACATCGCCTACGGCCGCCCCGACGCGTCGGAAGAGGACGTTATCGCCGCCGCGAAGGCCGCCCACGCGCACAGCTTCATCCGCCGCCTGCCCGACGGCTACGACACGGTTATCACCGAAAACGGCGGCAACATCTCGCAGGGACAGAAGCAGCTGCTCTGCATTGCCCGCGTGATGCTGGGCGGCGAAAACGGCGAACTTCCGCCGATGCTGATTCTTGACGAAGCGACGTCTTCCATCGACACGCGCACGGAAATCAAGATTCAGTCCGCTTTTGCGCGCCTGATGAATGGGCGCACGTCGTTCATCGTGGCGCATCGCCTTTCGACGATTCAGGAAGCGGATGTGATTCTGGTGATGAAGGATGGGCATATTATTGAACAGGGAACGCATGAGGAGCTGCTGAAGAAGCAGGGATTCTATGCGAATTTGTATCAGTCGCAGTTTGCATTGAGTTAAGGGAGGAATACGCCAGATGCCGCTTTCCGCAGACGAAATTCGTCAGTCATTCTTCGGTGAGCACGGCATTGCTGCCGAAAACAGTGAATACCTGCTCCGCCAGTTTCTTCCGAAAGACCGTGACGCATATTTCGACGATATAAGAAACACACAGCCCGCTTGCAAGTGGCTTTTTGAGAGCGAGCATGGTGAAGAAGCACGTCGGCTCCTCTGGGAGATTTTTAACACACCCAAGAATTTGATATGTGCTGTGATTCACAAGGCTGATGACGCTTACTGCGGTTTCTGCGACTTGCAGAGTTTTGCAGAGCAATCCGCGCCCGAACTGGGTATTGCGCTCATCAAAGATTATCAGCATCAAGGCATCGGCTTTCCCACGCTTTCCATGCTGATGGAACGCTATACACAGGTCACAGGCTGCCGCACTTTCATAAGCCGTGTTAAGCCGCTGAATGCGCCCAGCATTGGCTTAATGCGCAAATTAGGCGGCATTCCGCAAGGCATGGCATCACTCCCGGAAATTCCCAGCGATTTTGCGCTTGCTATTGACGGAAATATGCCCTTGCCCGACAATGCGGATGCGTTAGCCGCCGAGTTCGGCGCTTCCTCGCCGGATGAGCTGCGCAATCATATGCTGCTTTTCCAGTTCAATCGTTAAATCCCCCAAATTAAAAGGCGACCTCTTTCCCGCTGAATCCATCAGCCGAAAGAGGTCGCTCTTTTATTTTCCCGACGGGTGCATTTCCGTAAACGTCTGGTAGTGGTCGCTCGTGTAGTACACCAGCCCGTCCGACGAGTAGAGGATTCGCTCTGCGCCGCGCGGCCCGGCCGTGTAGTTCGCGTCCGCTTCGTACCACTTGCGCCCGGACGCATCCGGCAGCAACCCCTCGTAGTTGCCAAACTTGTCGCCGCCGATGGAATACCCCGGTGCAACGTCGCTGACGTAGTTCTGGCTGCTGTCCCAGCCCAGCTGCCGCGCTTCGCTCTTCGTCAGGAAGTTGTCCGGCAGCGTCCCGTGGGCGAAGATGTAGTCCGCAATGTCCTGCGGCGCGGTAATCGCCGTCTGCTTGGGCGCAGCGGTCGGCTTTTCGGTGCGCGCCGGTGCGGCGGTCGGACTGTCCGTCAACGCCGCGGCGATGGTCGCGGTCGGCAGGGCATCCGGCGCATCCGCCGTGTCGCCCAGCGGCAAAATCCCCTGCTGTCCCAAGATAAGCAGCAGCAATGCCATCAGGATGGCAAAAATGCCAGATGTTGCCCGCTTCGGCGGCTGCTTCTGCTGATTTTTCTGCTCGCTCATTTATGATACCTCTCTCCTGCGCGGATTTTCATGGCACGATACAGCTGTTCCAGCAGCATCACGCGCGCCAGCTGATGCGGGAACGTCATTTTGCTCATCGACATTTCTTCGTTTGCGCGGCGGATGACGGCATCCCCCAGCCCCAGTGAACCGCCGATAACGAATACAATGCTGCTCTCGCCGCGCGTCAGCAGCTCGTCCAAATGGCGCGACAAGCCGGGCGAATCGTGCATCTTGCCGGGAATCGTCAGCGCAATCACATAATCCGACGGTTTCAGGCGGCTGAGCATCATTTCGCCCTCTTTGTCGCGAATCTGCCGCTCAATGGCTTCGGACGTGTTCGCGGGTTCAGGCAAATCCGGCAGCTCAATCTCCTCGAACTTGCCGTAGCGCGACAGCCGCTTCAGGTATTCATCCGCCATCTGCCGATAGGGCTTTTCCTTCATGCGCCCCATCGCCATCACGCTGATGCTCATTTCTGCTTTCCTCCCGGCATGATTTTCTTCGTCCCGCTGACGACGAGCTTGAACAGGAAGCTGCCCACGCCGATGCCCAGCGCCATCATCAGGATGCCCGCCATCGTCAAGATGCCGGTCTGCGCGCCGAGGGCATACTGCTGATGCCCCAGCTGCTCCATGCAGCGGTACAGCCCCAGCCCCGGTACAAGCGCCACCACCGACAGCAGTAGGAAAATCGTCGCAATCATGCGCATTTTCCTTGCGCAGAACTGCGCCAGCAGCGACCCGAACAGCGCCGCGAGGAACATTGACGCGGCCTCATCGAGCGAAAGCTGCTTGAGCGACCAATAGAGCGTGTAAGTCATTGCGCCAATCAGGCTTGCGGGCAGCCACGCGCGTTTGGGCGCATGAAGCAGAATCGCGAAGCCGAGCGTACCGACGAACGACGTCAGAAAATACCACAGCCCCTGACCCAGCGGTTCGTAACTCATGCCGCACCTCCCGTCAGCAGGCGCAGGAACGCCGTGCCCGCCAGTGCGCCGACAGCAAGCAGCACCGCCGACATCGCCGCGCTGACCGCAGAGGAAATGCCCGATACCATATCGCCACGCATGGTGTCCTGCACAGCGTTCGTCATCGCCAAGCCGGGCAGCATGGGCATCAGCGCGCCCGCGACGGCCGCTTCGACAACCAGCGCCCCGGTCAGGCGGTTGACCGCCATCGGGAGGAACGCCGCGAGGAAGCCGCCTGCCAGCGTCGCGACAAGCGTCTGCATATGGAATTTATCCATCAGCAGCGTCACCCACTCAATCAGCAGCCCAACGAAGAATGCTGTCGCCATGTCCCACACGCCGCCGCCGAACATCAGTGACCATCCAGCGGTGGACATGGCTGCTGCGCCCGCCATTTGCAGCGGGGACAAGCGGGAAGGTCGGCGCTCGACAGCTTTGAGCTGGCTGAGCACCTCCTGACAGGACATCTTCTCCTGCTCCAAATGGCGGGAGATGGCGTTCACCTCGTCGATGCGGGTCAAGTCTATTCCCTTGCGGCGGATGCGCTTGACGGCGGTCTCGATGGTGCCGTCGCTCTTGCGGTAGCTGACGAACAGCCCGCTTGGCACGGCGAAGCATTCCACCTCGCGGAAGCCGAACGCATGGCCCATGCGCAGCACGGTTTCTTCGACGCGGCAGGTTTCGCCGCCGTTTTCCATGATGAGCCGCCCCGCCAGATGGAGGGGTTCCATATAACAGCTGTCATCGAACATGAAGATGCCTCACTCGCTGTAAGTTTGGGGAATTTTGTTGATGGCTAACAAGCCGCTTCGGTCGCCACTACCGGCGTTGATTTTTCCGCAGCAGGGATATCGTGTGCCGATTTCGGAATTTCTCGCCATAAAATCCGGCTTTTGTTCCGAAATAAGCGTCAATTTCGCAGTGTAAATCGGAAGAGGTAGCGCCAGAGGATGCGCTTGTACTGGTCGTACAGACCGCGCGCGCGGTAAAGCTGCTCGTAAGAACGGTAGACCGTCAGGCGCGCCTGAATGGAGACAATGGGGTGTCGGAAGCAGTTCACCAGCTGGCGAACAACCGCGCCGTTGGGGTTACGGAAGTAATCGTAGACCGGGGTGGTGATGTAGGACATACGCTCGGCGTGCTCAAGGTACTGCATGACGAACACGAAGTCCTCACCCCAGTGCAAGCCGGAGGTGAAGCGCAGGTCATGCTGGCGGATGATGTCGCCGCGGAAAATTTTATTCCACAGCACGCCGTAATAAAAGCTGTTGCTCAGGCGCTCCAAGCGGCGCAGGAACTCGGCACTCTCCACCGTATCGGTGCATTTGCCCAAATCGCGGACGGTTCGGGTCGTGCCCAGCACCTCGGTATACGCCGCCAGCACCAAATCGCTCTGATTTTTCTCGGCGCAGCGAACGAGCTGTTCCAGTGAATCCGGCGGAAGCTGGTCGTCCACATCCACAAAGCGGTAATAATCGCCGGACGCGTGGCGCATGGCGGTATTGCGGGCTTCGGACACGCCGGCGTTCTCCTGATGAAAAGGGATAATGCGCGCATCCTGTTTCTTCCAGCGCATCAGCATATTCCACGTTGCATCGCGGCTGCCGTCATCAACAATGATGATCTCGAAGTGCTGCCAGCTTTGGCGCAGGATGCTGTTCAGGCAAGCATCCAAGTACCTTGCCCCGTTCCAGACGGGGATAATGACGCTGATAAAGGGGCGGTGTTCCATGGTGTTCACCTCCTATGGGGGGAAAAGGTTCGGCAAAGCGCGCCGAACATGGGCGCTGCTTTCTTCTTTTGGGAGAAGATTGCTTTTTCGGATATTGTGCTTTTGGGTCGCAGGGGTTTCGCCTCTGCGGAGGCGACAAGGGGGCAATGGAAACGGACGAAGTCCGCGATCGCCCCCTTGACCCCTTCGGCGCGTTCACTCCCATGTTGCTTAATTTTTATCGTTACAGGGGAAACGGGGTTATCCATGCTTGATTTAGGCTTGGAAAGGGAACTCGCACCTTGTGTGCGAAATGATATGCAAAGAAAACGGATGAAATCCACAAGTGTGGTTTCTTCCATCAGAATTATAGCAAATCGCCGGGAAAGTGTCAAGGAAGCGTAACAGATTGACAAGTGCGCCGTCAGCATGTATAATATCCGTGACAAATGAACAGCCCACACAGGTGCGCAGCGATGCGCGGCGTCGGACACGGGCGTGTTCGGCGAACATGGGAAGCCGGTGCAAGACCGGCGCTGTCCCAGCAACCGTGAAGCAGACAAGGGAACGTGTGCCGAGGAATTGGTGCAGCCACTGGCGAAAAAATCGCTGGGAAGGTGTTCCTGCGGAGGAAGCCAAGCCGGGAGACCTGCCTGTGAACGGGAAAACGCCTCCCCTGGGGATGGGAGGAAGCACACAGCGCGGCCATTGTCCGCGCCTGTTGAAGTGCCTGTTTTTCCCGAAAAGTGCGCGGAAAAGCAGGCATTTTCGTTCCCCTCCGCTGCTTCATTTGATTTCATTTCAGGAGGGATACCCCTATGAAGTCCAATCGTTTCTTTGCCCTGCTGCTGGCGCTGGCGATGCTGCTGAGCATGTCCGCGCTCGCCGAATCCGTCACCCTGACGGACATGACCGGCCATGAAATCACGATTGATGAGCCCGTGACGCGCATCGTCGTCCTCCAGCCCTCTGACGCGGAAATCCTCTGCGCGCTGGGTGCGCAGGATACCATCGTCGGCCGCGGTACTTACGTCGATTACCCGGAAACCATTCTGGAAGTGCCGGTCGTTGCGTCCGGCTCGAACACAAACATCGAAGAAATTCTGGCGCTGAACCCGCAGGTGGTCGTCATGACGACGATGAGCCAGACCGAAGAGCAGATTGCTGCTTTGGAGCAGGCGGGCGTGAAGGTCGTCGTCAGCAGCGCGCAGGACATTGAGGGCGTTTACACCGCCATCACCCTGCTGGGCGAACTCGTTGACAAGAACGACGAAGCCGCTGCCCTGATTGCCGACATGAAGGCTGCTTTTGCGGATGTTGCGGAAAAGGCTGCCGCCGCGAACGTCTCCGGCAAGACGGTGTACTTTGAAATCAGCCCCCTGCCCTACGGCATCTGGTCTGCGGGTCAGGGTACGTTCATGGATGAACTGGCGACCCTGTGCGGCGTGACGAATGTGTTCCACGACCAGCAGGGCTGGTTCGGCGCGAGCGAAGAACAGGTGATTGCCGCGAACCCGGATTACATCATCACGACGACGAACTACATGGTCAACGACATGGACGGCGTGACGGAAATCTGCTCCCGCGCGGGCTGGGAAGACGTGACGGCGGTGAAGGAAGGCCATGTGGTGCTGGGCGATAATAACGCGATGACGCGTCCCGGCCCGCGTCTGGTGGAAGCCGCGCAGTTCCTGCTGAATCTGGTGACGGATGCGGCGGAGGAAGAGGTAACGCCCGCGGCGTAATGGTAGGCAAAACGCCCAAAGCGCAGCACGCGGAAGGAGTATGAAAGCGAAGTCAACTCAATCGCGCGAAAGGGGTCAAGGGGGGGACTTCGTCCCTTTTCGTCTGCCCCTTGCGGAGTCCAGAGGCAGCGCCTCTGGTAGGGTTTGGGGCAACGCCCCAACTGTTCCTCGTGTGACCATTCCAAAGGAAAAGTCCACAAAGGCGCAGGCAGCGAAGCGTCCCTGCCAGTAACTTCGCGCTCCCTCAGGAGCGTCCCCAAGCTGCTCTTTCCAACATCAGTGCTGTGTCGCGCCGGATGGGCGCGACCGAATAGCTGGTCTTGCGACCATAGTTGCCCTTTCCCGAAAGCAAGGGATTTCGCGCCTGCGGGCGCGTCGTCCACCGCAAAAGCCGTCCGCATCTTCGCAGGTCGTGGATGCGGGCGGCTCTTTTCCTATCAGGAGTTATCATGAAAGAAACGACATTTCATCTGCGGGAGCATCTGCTGTTCGCGCTGCTGACCGTGCTGACGCTGATTCTGTGCATCGGCGTGGGCAGCGTCAGCGTCCCCTTCCGCGATACGGTGGAAATCATCTTCCGTGCCATCGCCGGTTGGGAGCAGCCCAGCGGATCAGCCGTCGCCATCATCCTGTATACCCGTCTGCCGCGCGTGCTGTGCGTGGCGCTGGTGGGGGCAATGCTGGCGCTGGGCGGCTGCGCCATGCAGGGGCTGCTGCGCAATCCGCTGGCAGATGGCTCAACGCTGGGCGTGAGTTCGGGCGCGTCGCTCGGTGCGGCACTCGCGATTCTCAGCGGCGTGTCCATCCCGTTCCTGCCCTTCGGCGGCACGGCGGGTGCGGCGATGCTCTCCGCGTTCCTTTCCCTCGTCGTCCTCCTTGCCCTCGCCTTCGCTCTTGACCATTCCCTCGCCACCAACACGCTGATTCTCCTCGGCGTTGTGTTCTCCATGTTCGTGTCGGCGCTGCTGTCGCTGCTGATAACGTTCTCCGGCGATAAGCTGCGCGCCATCACCTTCTGGACGATGGGCAACCTCTCTTCCGCCAGCTACCAGAACGCCTTGACGCTGCTGGCAACGCTGCTGCTCTGCGGCGGCATCATCCTGACGCAGGCGCGGGCGCTCAACGCCATGAGCATGGGCGAAGAATACGCGCTGCATGTGGGCGTGTCCGTGCGGCGCGTGAAGCTGACCGTGATGATCTGCGTCAGCGCGATGATTGGCATGAGCGTCTCCGTCGGCGGCGGCATCGGCTTCGTCGGGCTGGTCACGCCGCACATGATTCGCCTGATTGTCGGCGCGAATCACCGTCGGACGCTGCCCGCCTGTCTCTACGGCGGCGCGATTTTCCTGCTCCTCGCCGACCTGATTTCCCGGACAATTCTCGCCCCGGCGGTGCTGCCCGTTGGCGTGGTCACGTCCATCATCGGCGCAGCGGCGTTTCTTGTCATCTTCCTGCGGACGAAAAGGAGGGAGCGCGCATGAACCTGACCGCCGAACATGTTTCCGTCCTTCGCGGGCGCACCGAGATTGTGCATGACGTGTCCTTTTCCGTGTCCGACGAGCAATGGCTGATGATTTGCGGCCCAAACGGCGCGGGAAAATCCACCCTGCTGAGCGCCGTCAGCCAAGAACTGCCCTACACCGGGCTGGTAACGCTGGACGGCACCGACCTGCGCCGCATGAAGCCGCGCCAGCTTGCGCGCCGGATGGCAATGCTGCGCCAGCTGAGCGACCTCGCCTACGCCTACACGGTGGAAGAGGTCGTCGCGATGGGGCGATACGCGCATCGGGGGCTTTTGCAGGCGGACAACGGCGGCGCGGAAGCGGTGGAGCGCGCGCTCCAAGCCGTGCAATTGCAGGACAAGCGCCGTCAAAATATCCTGACGCTTTCCGGCGGCGAACGCCAGCGGATGCTGCTGGCGCAGGTGCTGTGTCAGGAGCCGGATGTACTGCTGCTGGACGAACCCGGCAACCATTTGGATTTACGCTTCCAGCAGGAGCTGTTCCTGCTCATCGACGCTTGGCGGCGCGAACCGGGACACGCGGTGGTATCCGTCGTGCATGACCTGTCCCTTGCGCGGAAGTTCGGCACGCACGCGCTGCTGCTTTCGTCCGGGCGCGGCGCTTACGGCGAAATTTCCGCCATCCTGACCCCCTCCGCGCTGGAATCCGCGTGGCAGATGGATGTTGTCGGCTGGCTGCGGTCGCTGGGGGATGTGTGGCAGGAGTGACCCAGGGGGCGCTGCCCCTTGACCCTTTCGCGCGATTGGGTTGGTGACGACTGCATACAATGCCCGCGTGTTTATGCAGGAGTTCCGCCGCCACAGCGACAAATTTTCTGCATAACCGCACATCTCTATGCAAAAATAGCATCAATAAAAAGCGCCCCCCACAGGCGCTTTTTTTGTATTGATGAATACCTTTTCACTTCTTCCGCGCGCTATTCCGAATTCCGAATTCCGAATTCGTCTCACCCATTTCCATCCTGCGGACCCCACATCCCCGTCACCTTGCCGTCCTTGTCATCCACTTCCACTTCATAGGCATCATCCGCCATGTCGCGCTGAGGAATCGTGAAATCCACCTGCCAGCAGCCTTTGTCGGCGCGGTAGCCGTATTCCACCACGGTGCGGCACAGCAAATCCGACGCGTCCACGCCGTACTCCGCAATCACGCCCTGCGCGGCGCTCGTCAGCACATCCACAACCGCCGTCTGCGTGCCGGCAATGTCCGCAAAAGCATCATAGCCCTTTTCCACCTTGTTGATGGCAAACGCGGTGTACGCCGTGCCGCTCAGGGTGATTTGGTAGCTTTCCAGCGTCGGAATCGGCTCGCGCTTCGGGGCGGCAGGCGCCGCATCGTTCTCCGTCAGCGTATCCGACGAAACCCAGCTTTCCGCGAATGTACCGTCCGCGCGGGCGTAGCGGATGCGGGTCAGCATGGTGATACTCTCCAGCGGAATTACGTTTCTACCACGCAAACCCATGCTGTCCAGCGCAAGATACGCTGTGCCAGCCGCCAGTTCGCCGTCCGGCACCAGATATTTGCCGTCCACCAGCGCATACAGCGCCAGAGGGAATTGCGCAGTTGCCGTTGTTTCCTGCCAGTCGGACAGCTCCACGCGCTCGATGCCCGCTTCCGACGCGCGCCCGCTGTAATGCAGCGTATAGCGTTCCAATTCGCCGTACTGCTCGCGAATCGCGTCGCTTGCCGCGTCCGCCGGGAAGGAGGCAATGCCCGTCAGGTTCGTTTCGCCGTCCGCATCATCCGTCTGAACGGCGAAGAACGTCTGGGCAACATCCACGCCCTTTTCCGCCAAGTTGTCGCGCATGAGCAGAAGGATGTCCCGCTGGGTCTGCGCGGCGGTCGGGTGCAGATTCGCGTTCTCCACCGATGTGAACGCCATCATGTCCAACCGCATCGTAAAGCGGTACGGTGTGCCATCCAGCGTCACTTGCACCGTGACCGCGACGGCGTAATCCCCAAACGTTGTCACTTCCTCACGGGCATAATCCGCCACTTCCACAAAGCCGTTCAGGTCGGCAAAGCGCCGAATGTAGCTGGAAATCGCCTCATCGAGGTTATCCGGCAGTGCGCCGTCATAGGTCAGGCTGGCATTGCCCAGCAGGTCGAAATCATACGCCTGCACGCGCCCCTGCTCATCCATCAGCAGCCAGACAAACGTGTTCCGCATGTACGCCGTCACATACCATCCCTCTTCCGCGTGCATGGCAGACCAATCGACAGCTTCGGACTTCGCGGAAAAGTTCGTGACGAACAGCGGCAGATACAGCCACGCTTTCGCCTGTTCAATAGCGTCCTCGCTTGAGGAAATCGCGCCGCGCGCAAAGTCGCGGTACGGGCGATTGTTCGCCACGAGGGGCAGAACCGTCTCCGGCGCGTAGGGGGCAGACGTTTCCGCAACCGCCGCGGTCAGCAGCAGCATCACACTCAGCAGCATTGCAAGGATTCTCCGCATTCTTGTTCCCTCCATCCAGCAGGTTTACGCTTATAGAACGCTTCTGCGGCGGAAAATCTTCCCGGTGCCGGCAATCGAAATGCAAAAAATCCACCTTCCGGGGAACATTACGTCCTCACAGAAGGTGGATTTCTTATTACTTATCGAACAATTCCTTCACCTTGTCGATGAAGGTTTTTCTCTGGTCGTACTGCTTGCCGTTGTCGTCGCCGTCGAACTGGCGGAGCAGTTCACGCTGCTTTTCGGTCAGGCGGCGCGGAGTTTCCACGCGCACCTTGAAAATCAGATCGCCCTTGTTGTTCGACCCAAGCTGCTGGATGCCCTTGCCGCGGATGCGGAACTCGGTGTCCGTCTGCGTGCCTTCGGGGATGGTGTACTTTACGCTGCCATCGAGCGTCGGGACGTCAATTTCCGCGCCGAGCGCCGCCTGCGTGAAGGAAATCGGCACTTCCAGGCGCAGATTTGTGCCCTCGCGGCGGAAGAGCTTGTGCGGCTTGACGGTAATCTGGATGAGCAAATCACCGTTCGGGCCGCCGTTCGCGCCGGGTTCGCCCTGCCCGCGCTTGCTCAGGACGATATTGTCATCCACACCGGCGGGAACATCGAGTTCCAGCGTCCGGCGCATCCGAACGCGCCCCGAGCCGCCGCAGGACGAGCACTTGTCCTTGATGACCTTGCCGCTGCCGCCGCAAGCCGGGCAGGTACGCACGGTCGTCATCCAGCCGCCGCTCTGGCGGATTTGCCCCGTGCCTTTGCACATGGAGCAGGTCTGCGGCTGCGTGCCGGGCTTTGCGCCGCTGCCGCCGCAGGTTGCGCAGTTTTCATAGCGGTAAAATTCGACGGATTTATGGCAGCCCTTCGCCGCTTCCTCGAAGGTCAGGCGCAATTCATAGCGCACGTCGTTGCCCTGCCGAGGGGCATTCCGGCGCGCCTGTGCACTGCCGCCCATGCCGCCGTTGAACAGCTGGTCGAAGATATCGCCCATACCGCCCATGCCGCTGAAATCCATGCCGCCGAACGGATTGCCGCCCGCGCCGCCGCCCATATCCGGGCCATCAAAGCCAAACTGGTCGTAACGGGCGCGCTTATCCGGGTCGGACAGCACCTCATTGGCTTCGTTCAGTTCCTTGAAGCGGGCTTCCGCTTCCTTGTCGTTGGGGTGCAGGTCGGGGTGGCATTCCTTCGCCTTCTTGCGGTAGGCGCGTTTAATGTCCTCATCCGTCGCGTTTTTATCGATACCCAGCACTTCGTAATAATCGCGCTTGTTCGCCACGTTTGTTCACCTCTGATTGATAATCCGGCTCTTTCCTCATTGCAGGATTATTTCTGCTTCATACTTCTACCAAAGTAGATTCTTTCCCGAAGCAGAGGTTTCGCCTCTGCGGAGGCGACCAAAGGGCTTTCCGCTCGCCCTTTGGAAACCTTCGGGTCGCCACTTCCGGAATTGATTTTTTCCGAAGCAAGGGGAATCGCGCCTGCGGGCGCGACAAGGGGGCAATGGAAACGGACGAAGTCCGCGGTCGCCCCCTTGACCCCTTCGGGGCGCCGCTACCGGAGTTGGTTTTTATCGAAACAAGGAAAACCGCATCCGCGTCGCCCCAAAACCCTGCATGGGCGATTGACCCAAATATACCGGGAGGCACGATGGACGGCACTCCCGGCTCGGATATGACTTGCATCCGCAGAAACAGCCGGTGCTGCTTCTGCGGATGTTTCATTGCTTAGTGAACGTCGCCGTCCGCCTCATAGGTGCCGTCCGCGTTCTGCGTACCGGCCTGCGGCTGTTCGGGGTTCGCACCCTGCTCGCCGCCCTGCTGCTGATACAGCTTGCCGAAGATGGCGTACACCTTCTGGGTGAAGGCATCCATCGCGTTCTTGATTTCCTCCGCGTTGTTGCCCTCGCGCACCTTCTTGAAGTTCGCGATTTCGCTCTCGACAGTCGCCTTGTCTTCCGCGGACAGCTTGTCGCCGTTCTCGCGCAGCTGCTTCTCCATCTCGTAAATCATGGAGTCAGCATGGTTGAGGGTTTCGACTTCTTCCTTGCGCTTCTTGTCCTGCTCAGCGTACTGCTCAGCTTCCTTGACGCGCTGGTTGATTTCTTCCTCGGTCAGGTTGGAGGAAGCGGTGATGGTAATCTTCTGCTCGTTGCCAGTCGCCTTATCCTTTGCGGAGACATTCACGATGCCGTTCGCGTCAATGGAGAAGGTAACTTCAATCTGCGGCACGCCACGGGGCGCGGGCGCAATACCGGTCAGCTGGAAGCGGCCCAAGGACTTGTTGTCGTAAGCCATCTGACGTTCGCCCTGCAGGACGTTGATTTCAACCGTCGTCTGACCATCCGCCGCGGTGGAGAACACCTGCGACTTGCTGGTCGGGATGGTGGTGTTGCGGTCAATCAGGCGCGTGAAGATGTGGCCTTCGGTTTCCAGACCCAGAGACAGCGGGGTGACGTCCAGCAGCAGCACGTCCTTCACTTCGCCGCCCAGCACGCCGCCTTGAATGGCAGCGCCGATAGCCACGCACTCGTCCGGGTTGATGCCCTTGAAGGGTTCCTTGCCGGTCACGCGCTTCACAGCCGCCTGAACAGCCGGGATACGAGTAGAACCGCCAACCAGAATAATCTTGCTGATGTCATTGTAGGTCAGACCCGCGTCCTTCAAAGCCTTTTCCATAGGCGTGATGGTCGCCTGCACGAGGTCAGCGGTCAGTTCCTCGAACTTCGCACGGGTGATGGTGACGTCGAGGTGCTTCGGGCCATTGGCATCCGCCGTGATGAACGGCAGGTTGATGTTCGCGCTGGTGGTGCCGGACAGGTCGATCTTCGCCTTTTCCGCTTCCTGCTTCAAGCGCTGGCTCGCGGCACGGTCCTTGCGCAGGTCAATGCCGTTTTCCTTCTGGAACTGATCCGCCACATAGTCGATAATGCGCTGGTCGAAGTCGTCGCCGCCCAGGCGGGTGTTGCCGTTGGTGGCAAGCACTTCAAACACGCCATCGCCAATGTCGAGGATGGACACGTCGAACGTGCCGCCGCCGAGGTCGTACACCAGAATCTTCTGGTTGCCGTCCTTCTCAAGGCCGTACGCCAGAGAAGCAGCCGTCGGCTCGTTGATGATACGCAGCACTTCCAGACCCGCGATGCGGCCAGCGTCCTTGGTCGCCTGACGCTGAGCGTCATTGAAGTACGCCGGGACGGTGATAACCGCCTGCGTGACCTTTTCGCCCAGATAGGCTTCCGCGGTTTCCTTCATCTTCGTCAGAATCATAGCGGAAATGTCCTGAGGGGTGTAGGACTTGCCGTCGATGTTCACCTTATAGTTCGTGCCCATCTCACGCTTGATGGAGATGACGGTACGGTCGGGGTTGGTCACGGCCTGACGCTTTGCGATCTGACCGACCATGCGCTCGCCGTCCTTGGAGAAAGCCACGACAGACGGCGTGGTGCGCGCGCCTTCCGCGTTCGGGATAACAACCGGCTGGCCGCCTTCCATGACCGCCACGCAGCTGTTCGTCGTACCAAGGTCAATACCAATAATCTTGCTCATAATCTTGTCCTCCAATATCTATGTCGAATGTTTAGGAAATTGTCTGATTTATGCAGTGGGCATTGCTGCCCGAACTGTCTGATTGAATGGGGCTTAGTCGGGCACGACCTTCACCATCGCGTGACGGAGAACGGTCTTGTCCATCATGTACCCCTTCTGGAGCACCATGCACACCGTGCCGGGTTCGCCGTCATCCGCCGTACCCTGCATGATGGCTTCCTCCAGATTCGGGTCAAACTTTTCGCCAAGGCGGTCAATGGGTGTCACGCCTAACTTTTCGTAGGCGGCAACCATCTGCTTGCGCGTCATCTCCACGCCGGTTTTGAGGGCGTCGGCGTCCGCATTCTCTGCGGCAGCCAGCGCGCGTTCAAGGTTATCCAGCACGGGGAGCATCGCGGTCGCGACCTTGCGCTGACCCTCCGCGAAAGCATCCGCGCGGACGCCTTCGTTGCGGCGGCGGAAGTTGTCAAAATCCGCCTGCACGCGCTGGGCGAGCGCCAGATACTCATCCGCCTTGGCAGCGGCCTTCTTGAGTGCGTCCACGTCCGGAGCATCCGCCTGCGGGGCGGGTTCCTGCGGCGCTTCGGCAGCCGGCTGCTCCTGATCTGTCACGTCGGGGGTCATATCTTCCTCCGGCTGCTTCGGGGTTTTCTGCTGCTCATTCATCGGTCGCTTTCTGCCTTTCTTCCATTTCATTGCTATTTATCCAGCTTCTTATTTTTCTGTGGCGCCTGACTTCCGAACATCTCGGACAGCTGCTGACCCATCGTGTTCATGACGGACAGCACCCGGCTGTACCGCATTCGCGTCGGGCCAATCACGCCGATTGTCCCCTGCCGGCCGGAGCCGGTAGAGTACGTCGCGGTGACGATGGAGCAATCCGCCATTTCCGGCACGCCCGTTTCCGGGCCAATGCGGACGGTGAACGCCATTTCGCCCTTCTGACTGATGATGTCCGCCAGACGGTCGCGCGTTTCCATCAGGCTGAGGAACGACCGCGCCTTTTCCATGTCGCTGTATTCGGGGTACGCGAGCATGTTGCTCGTGCCGCCGACTGCTACATGCGGGTGCGTCATTTCGTCCTGCTGTCCCAGCGCCTTGCCCAAGCCCTGCAGGAGACGCTCGTTCTCGTGCATTCCCTGCATCAGCTGCGGCATCTGCGCCACCGCCTCATGGAGCGTCAGCCCCTGAAGGCGTTCGGTCAGCGTCTTGCTGATGGCGTAGAGCGCGTCGCTGTCGAGATCGCTTGCCACCTGCACCACCTGATCGCGGACAATGCCCATATCCGTCACGATGACGACCAGCGCGGATGTATCCGACACCGGTACGAGCTGAATCGTGCGAATCTTCGGCATTTTCCCCGTCGGCGGCAGTACCACGGCGGTGTAGCTTGTCAGGGAGGAAAGCACCTGTGCGGCGTGGTCTATCACATCCTCCATTTGATGCATCCGCCCCAGAAAATGCCCCTTGACCGCCGCATCGCTATCCGACGGAATGCGCCCCGTCTTCAGCAGCTGATCGACATAGAGCCGATACGCTTTTGCGGACGGGATGCGTCCTGCGGAGACATGCGGCTGATCGAGGTAGCCCAGTTCCTCCAGATCGCTCATCTCATTGCGGATGGTCGCGGAGGACAAGCCCATGTCGTATTTCTTCGAGATGGTTCTTGACCCCACCGGCACAGCGGTGAGGATGTAGTCGTCAATGATGGCTTGCAGGATTCTGAACTTCCGTTCATCCATCATCATGACCAATCCCTCCTCTCCGTGAACCATGCTGGTCTGTGTTGTTAGCACTCATCGTGGTCGAGTGCTAATCACATGACATAATATACCCCTGTCAAGTCACTTTGTCAAGGGGTTCGCGGGAATTTTTTTCATCTTTTCTGTAAACTCGGTTTGACAAATCTGTGAACGCGTGATTTTTTCGCCGGAATCAGCTGTTTTGCGCATCAAAAAGCGGCTGCCCGGAATCGCTCCCAAGGCAGCCGCCCATGTTATCAATGTTCTTGCAAATCACGGAACTTCCGCGTTTCATCCTCCGAAAGCGTCTCATACGGCATGAAGAACCGCACATAGATGTAATGCGGGAGAAACAGCAGCAGCACAAACAGCAACCAGGCAGCAAACCACCCGATGGCATCATTCATGCTGTTACGGAAAAAAATGCACACCACGAAGATGACAAGCTCAATCGGCACGAGCACAGTAGCCGCTTTGAATCTGCTCGGTTTGCACAGCTTCCCGCAGTACGGACAGCGCATCCAGTTGTACCGCGCCATCACATCCCAATAGGTGTGCTGAAAATAGTGATATTCTGTGCATTTTCTCGCCATGGTTGTTCCTCATTTCCGCCCATTTTTCACGGCTCCATCGCCGCCGAATCCGGTTCGGGCGTCGGGGTCACAAAGACCTCCAAATGGCTATCCTGAAAGCCGTCGAAGGGGAAATAGCCGCTGATTTCGTCGCCGTCAGGGTCAGGGGTTGCAGTCGGGCCGGCATCGTTGTTCAGCAGCAGACCGCCGTCCACGCTTCCCGGCTGGGGGAAGATAATCGTCAGCTGCATCCAGTTCGCATTGTCGTGGTACTGGTTCGGGTAGTATGCCCCATACAGGCGTGTCTGCGTCCCCTGCGAGAGAATCGGCTGTTCCTCGAAGGACTCCACCACGCCATTGCCGTTGCTCTCCTGCACCTTGCGCACATACGTCTGCACCGCCGACACCGCCTCGTCCAGCGTGATGCTGTTCGGGCTGGTCTGCTGCACCAGCGCGCCGCCGATGAGGGCGAAGTTCGTCAGGTTATCCATGCGCAGGACAAGGCTGGTGATGCCTGTCGCGTTCATGTTCACGGTGATTTCGGCGTGCTGAGCAAGCTCCGCGCCGTCCAAGCCAAGGCTGGCGAACGTCGGGTACAGCTCATAGCACGGATCAATTTTCCCCGCACCGGAAGAAACAAGCGTCTCATTGACGCGCCGGATATAGTCTTTCAGCATCTCAACCGCCGCATTCCCGGACAAATTCTGTCCTGCGGCAGGTGTATCCCAGTCAATATCGCCAGATGCCCACGCGACTGCGCACACGAGCATCGTCATCAGCACCAGCAGCGCCGCGCGGCGCAGGGTTTTGCTCATGCTCACTTCTTCGCTTCCAGCATTGCCTGCCGCAGTTCGACGAAGCGGGCGATGAGCTCCGCTGTACCCTCCACGCCGAGCTTGCCCGTGTCCACGCACAGGTCGTAGTTGTTCACGTCGCCCCACGTTGCGGTAGCATAATAATTATAGTAGGAAGCGCGCTGCTTATCCGCCTTGCGGATGCGATCCTCCGCCTTCTGCGGGTCAACGCCATAGTATTTCACGGCACGTTCCACCTTGCTCTGCATTTCCGCCTTCAGAAACACGCTGATGGTATTCGGGCGGTCTTTGAGCACATAGTCAGCGCAGCGGCCGACGATGACGCACGGGCCCTTATCGGCAATCGAGCGGATGGCATCGAACTGCGCAAGGAAAATCTTATGGTTCAGCGGCATGTCCATATAGTACGAACCGGCGTCGCCATGCACCTGCATCCCAGTGACGAGATTGAAGAGCAGGGAGCGGGTCGGCTTTTCGTCGTGATCCTCGAAGATTTCTTCGCAGATGCCGCTCTGCTTGGCAGCTTCGGACAAAAGTTCCTTATCGTAGAACGGGATACCGAGCTTTTCCGCGAGCATCCGTCCGACATAGCGTCCGCCCGAGCCAAACTGTCTGCCGATGGTGATGACACAATTCGTCTTCATATGAAATACCTCACTTTCCTGAGGGTAAAGCGGCATAGCCTACCCACTTTATCCCCTTTCAGTATAGCACAAAATGCCCGTTTGGGCAATGGTGTTTTTGTTTTTCATGTGGTTTATGGTTGATTCCGCGTCAAAATGGTATTTGCGTCTGCAAACGCGGTTTTTCTGCCGCAAAAAAATCCAACAAACTTAGATGCGAGCCGAAGGGGTCAAGGGGGCGGTCGCCTCCCATGTTACTTGAACTGTATTGGAAGGCTTTTTAGTTTGCTGGACGGAATAAATAATTATTCCTCAAACGGCATCGACGTCCTATCCGCCTTTTCCAGCTCCGCCTCCAAATCAACCGGCTTGCCATACCTCTCCTCATACGCCGCGTCCCGCTGCGTCATCTGCAGCCGCTTCGTATGCACATACGCCAAATTCGACGGAGACGCCTTCGCCGCCGTCATCGTCAGCCGCTTCTGCCCGTCCGATTCCAACCGCAGGCGGACGCGAATCAGCATATTCCCATGCTGCGGGCACTTTGCTATGCTGATATACTTATCCGCCGCCTGCCGGACGTATGCGCCGTCCTCTAACTTCATCTTCTTCCCGCACACGGGGCAGCGCGGCACGCGGGCGAAATCGCTCGCGAACGCCTCGTTCACCGTGCCGAACGTCTCGCCGCCAGCGCGCTCACGCTTGTCAGTGTGGATGAGCGGCCGCGGCTTCTGCGGGTACTTCAGCACATCCTCCGGCTGCGGCAGACGCGCGAACACCAGCGCCGTGTAGTACGCATCGTGCAGGGCATTGTGGAAGTAGCGGGCGGCGTCCGGCTCAATGCCGAGCATCTCCATGGCGACCTTCAAACCCTTGCGGTCACGGCAGCCATTGACATCTGAGAACAGGCGCTGAATGTCGCAAATCGGCGGCATCGGCTCGGTGCAGCCGAAAAAGTCCATGTTCTGCTTCCAGACGCTGATGTCGTCGCAGCCCCACGTCAACAGTGTGTATTCCTCGCCGCACCACGCCGTGAACTGCGCCATCGCGTCCAAGAACGTCGGCGCATCCGCCAGTTCCTCCGCGCCCAACTGCGTCATCTTGCGAATGCGCGGATGAATCTTCACATAATACTGCGGACGAATCGGGATGGAAATGCTGTCCACCACCTGATATTTGTCGTCCACCTTCACCGCGCCGATTTGAATCATCTCGAACACGAGCCGATCCCCGACCTGCCGGAATACCGAACTGTCAAACGACATCGGCTGATTCCACTCAAGGTCTACCACGATATAATGCAATGGTCTCAATCTCCCCAGTATTTTTATATTGCTTCTATTTCTTCTTCGCCTGCGCTCTGACCCGCCAGCGCGCCTGTTGCCCATGCGATTTGCAGGTTGTAGCCGCCCGTGTGCGCGTCCACGTCAATCACTTCCCCGGTGAAATACAGCCCGCTGACTTTCCTGCTCTCCATCGTCGCCGGGTCGATTTCACGCACATTCACGCCGCCGCGAGTGACGATGGCTTCCTCGATGGGCGCTAATTTTTTCAGTGGAATCGGCAGCGCTTTGAGGGCGGACACCAGCTTCTCGCGCTCTTCTTTCGTCACCTGCGCGCAGACCTTGCTCCCGTCCACGCCGCAAAGCTCTGGGAAAATCTCCGCAAAACTTGCTGGCAGCAAGTGCGGCAGTACGTTCCGCAGCTGACGGCGGCTGTCCTCCGCCAATTCGCGCTGAAGCCGCGTGTCCAGCTGCTGCGCCGTCAAGCCCGGCTTCAAATCCAGCGTCACGTTCGCCTCCGCCAAATTTTCCGGCAAGTGGCAGGACATCGTGAGCGTCAGCGGCCCGGAAATGCCGAAATGCGTGAACAGCATCTCACCCAAATCCGAGTACAGCACCTTCTTGCCTTTTTTCAGCGTCAGGGTGACATTCTTGAGCGCCAGCCCCTGCAAGCGTCCGCACCAGTCGCAATCCGTTTCAATCGCGGACAGCACGCCCATGCGCGGGGTCGTCGTGTGCCCGACGCTCTCCGCCAGCCGATAGCCGTCGCCCGTCGAACCCGTCAGCGGACACGATAAGCCGCCCGTCGCCAGAATCACCCGTTCCGCCGGAAGCGCCGTGCCGTCCATCAGGCGAACACCGGTTACATGCAGCGCGCCGTCCTCCGCCGTCTCCGTCATCAGCGCCTGCACCCGGCTGCCATAGCGCACTTCAACGCCGCTTTGCTGCATCAGCCGCGCCAGCGTCCGCGTCACGTCGCTCGCCTTCTCCGTCGCCGGAAAAACGCGCCGACCGCGCTGCACCACCACCGGGCATCCCGCGCCTTCCAGCAGCTGCATCATGTCCTGCGGCGAAAAGAACGACAGCGCGCTGTACAGGAACCGCGGATTCCGCGCCACTTCGTGCAGGAACTCATCCAGCGTGCAGTCATTGGTGACGTTGCAGCGCCCTTTCCCGGTGATGTAAACCTTCTTGCCCAGCTTTTCGCCGCGTTCCAGCAGCGTCACGCGTGCGCCCGCTTTGCCCGCGAAGATGGATGCCATCATCCCCGCCGCGCCGCCGCCAACCACAATCACCCGGCGTTCAGGAACGGACATCCCCATGGCCTTCTTCCTCCAAATACACTTCGTACGTCTCCCAAATGGATTCCAGCTGCTTGAAATGCTGGCTCAGCGCCTGCTTGCGGTGCAGCCCCAGCGTCACCAGCAGGGCGTTAATCAGGCTCAGCGGCGCGGCGAGCGAATCCACAAACGACGCCATATCCGTCCGCGCCGTCAGCGACAAATCCGCAATTTCCGCCAGCGGCGACATCGGGCCGTCCGTAATCGCCACCACCTGTGCCCCGCAGCGTTTCGCGAACCGCATCGCCTCCAGCGTCCGCGTGGAGTAGCGCGGGAAGGAAATGCCAATCAGCACATCATTCTCCCGCAGCTTGATGATTTCCTCGAACACATCCGTCGCGCCGGAAGATACCAGATGCACATTATCAAAAATATAATTGAGATAATACCCCATGAACTGCGCCAGCGGGGCCGCTGACCGCAAGCCCATGACATACACGGCATTGGCGTTCAGCAGCCGCTGCACTACCTCGTCGAACACCTGCTGCTCAACCTGTTCCAAGGTGTTGCGCAGGTTCTGCATGTCGCTCTTCAGCACCGTCGTCAGCGCCGCCGACGGGTCAAGCTCCGTCGCCATCTCGAAGCGCTGATTCGCTGTCAAGCGATGGCTGACAAGCTCCTGCAGCGAGCGCTGGAGCTGCGGATAGCCCTCATACCCCATTGCCGCCGCAAAGCGCACGACGGTGGATTCGCTCACGCCCACGCTCTCCCCCAGGCGGCTGGCGGTCATGAACACCGCCTTATCATAATGCTCGACGATATACTGTGCGATCTTCCGATGACCCTTGCTCAGGCGTTTGCCCGACTGATTCAGGCGGTCGATCATATCCTGCATGTCCTGCATGACGATTCCCTTCTTCTCTGTTCATGCGGCGCGCCCGACCACGCCGATATAGTCCTGCTTCATTATACGGGAAAGGAGGGTGATTTGCAAGTGGAATCCGATAAAAATGCAAAAAAAACCGAATTTTGCCGACTTTATTTCTGGAAATGGGGCAAATATTGCAGGGGTGGAGGAAATGCGCAATGAGCAATGAGAAGCCGCACACGGATGAAGCAAGGAAAAGCGTTCATCGCAATTGTGTGTCCGCAGTCGCATCCGTCAAACGCTGTCTTTCGACCTGCTCAGCATTGTCGCTCCAGATGGGCGCGACCAGACACACCGGCTGCTCACTTCCACCTCGCGCACCGGCATGTAACCTCTTTCCGCACTTAGTGGCTCGTCATGTAACCATTGTATTTCAATTGTATCCGATTGTACTTTTTGTGTTTTTCTGCAAAAAATCCGTGTTTTTTTACATTCAGCACTTTTCTTTTTCTCTCATCCGTGATAGAATAGAAGCGTGAATGCTTCTTATTGTGCAGTCGGACGTCAGGCAGTAGCAATTTGAAAGTTCCGTTTCTCTTTGCGCTTGTTTTGTCGAGTTTTTACTTCCATTTTTTTCTGTCGACTTTGAAGGAGGTTCTTCCCCGTGGATGATGCGAAACGCCCTGCGCCAGAAACCGTCAATTTCTCATCCTGCCGAATTGTGAGCATCCGCGCTGTACCCGCCGCAAGCCCGAACTTCGCGCCGGTGTACTGCCTGATGACGTCGGAGGTGGACGGGTTCCCCATACAGCAGGCAATTCCGCTCATCCCGGTTGGTGGAGCGGTGCAGGGCGCACAGACAGCGCAAGCCGTTCGACCCGCACAGCCCATGCCTTCCGTGTCGTCGTCCACTGCATCCGCCCGCCCGAAGCCGCCTCAGCTGCCCCTGCCGAAATCGCAAATCCCGACGCAGTGGGAGATTTCCAGTCTGCTGTCGTCTCTCGGCGTGCCTGCGCGTCTGTCCGGCTTCTACTATCTGGTGGATGCGATTCTGTATCTCCTGCGTCAGCCCATTGAGACGCGCTGCATGACGATGGAAGTCTACCCGACCGTTGCGCGGCGATACAGCACGTCGCCGCTGGCAGTAGAACGCGCGATTCGCACGGCCATCAACCAATCGTGGCAGGAGCAGAACATTCCGCTTTACTGCGCCCTGTCGGGGCGGAATCCCGCGCCGCATGAACCGCGCCCCACAACGTGCGAGTTTGTGGCGAACGTGCTGATGTTCCTGCGGATTCATCTGGCGGAGCTGAAGAAGTGAATATTTCTGGAGATTGAAAAAACCAGCGGTTTTGTGCCGCTGGTTTTCTTGTATCTTTTGGGGTTGGGTATCCGTTTGGAGGGGGAAAGCAGGGGCAAGGTGTGGTGAAGCGGCTGTGTGGTCGCGCCCATTTGGCGCGACAATGTGCAAGTAGTGGGTAGAGCGGCTTGGGGGCGCTCCTGCGGGAGCGCAAAGTTACTGGCAGGGACGCTTCGCTGCCTGCGCCTTTGTTGCTGGCTTCCTTGGGATTGGTCGCCCTTGGAACAGTTGGGGCGTTGCCCCAAACCCAACAAGGGGCGCTGCCCCTTGACCCCGCAAGGGGGAAGCCCCCCTTGACCCCTTCGCGCGATTGAGTTGGCTTCTCCTCCATGCTTTGCCCGCGTGTTTATCCTTTTGGCGCTGCGACTTAATCCTTTTCCCCTTCCCCTTTAATCCCCATAAATCGTTAAGCAGCCTGCGGGCACAAAGCCGCGTGTCGTCTGTCCATCCACCGTCGTCTCAATATAATCCCACGCAGATTTATTGAAAAAGCTCGTCAAATATGTCACCTGTGTCCCCGCGCGCAGCTGTGCAATCGTCGTTTTCCGCATTGCCGGATCATCCGTCAGCGCAGTGCCCGCATTCAGCGTAGCGGCGGCATACGAGAACGTCAGCGACGTGTCCATCGGCACGCCGCCGCGGATATCGTCCCCGCTGACGTAGCCGACACGCACCGAGCCGCTGTTTGTTTCGTACATCACCAGCAGCCAGCCGTTTTCCCATCCAGCGCTGTAAATTGCGCCATTTGTGCCGACGGAGGCCTTGCCGTTCGCGCCGCGCCACGAATTGCGGCTGGGCGCGGAATACACCGGGAGGTTCTGCCCCGTGCGCAGCTGCACATAGTCAAATCCGCCGAGGGTATCGAATCCGCCGGAGAAATACGTCCACATGGATTCGCCGCTGTCACCGTTTTCAGCCTTGTAGCTGCGTACTTCCTTTATCAGCTCGTAGTTTGCCCATTCTGTCGCGTTGAGGTAGGGATAAACGGCGCGCTGATTGTTGGTATCACGGTTGGGCGTATACCATGGCTGACAGGAGAAGTAATTGTCGTACTTTTCGCCGGGATGAAAGACGTAGCCATGGCGGGCGAAAATCTCGTTGAACGCGTAGCCCAGCGTTTCGTAGTCCCAGCGGGCGACCTCATCCCATGTCAATTCGCGCGAATTGCTGTCCGGCAGAATGTAGTTCAACTCCGCCGAAGCAATGCTGATGCTCAGCAGCAGCGCCGCCAGCACCATCAGCATCCACCGTGCCTGTTTCAAGTTTCCCACTCCTTCCAATTTCTATCATATAGTATAATATTCGACCCGGCAATTGTCAAGCAGAATCCACCTCTTGCGAAAAGTTCACACAAATGGTACAATAGAAGCGAATCCACAGGAGGCGATTGACCGATGATGAACATCGTGCTGTTCAACCCGGAAATCCCGCAGAACACAGGCAATATCGCGCGTACCTGCGCCGCGACGGGCGCAACGCTGCATTTGATTGAGCCGCTGGGCTTTTCGCTGAGCGACAAATACCTGAAGCGCGCCGGGCTGGACTATTGGAATCTGATGACCTACCACACTTACCCGGACTTCGGCGAATTTCTCCGCCAGCATCCGGATGCAAGGATGCACTTTGCGAGCACAAAGGCGCCGCGCGGCTATCACGAGGCGACGTATCAGGATGGTGATTTTCTCATCTTTGGCTGCGAGACGCGCGGCCTGCCGGAAAACCTGCTGGAGCAGGTCTACGACCGCTGCATCCGCATCCCGATGCGCCCGGAAGCGCGAAGCCTGAATCTGTCAAACTCCGTCGCTATCGTTCTCTACGAAGCGCTGCGGCAGACGAATTTCCCCGGTCTGAGCAGTCAGGGACACCTGACCGGGCGCGACGAAGAACCCGCGCCGTGGCTGGATTACGTTTGATGATACGGTTTTCTGATTTATCTGCGCCGTGAATTCTCATCAGGAAATCGCAACCCATCCAATCATAGAACGCGGCATATGGATGTTTTTATCCCGCTGAATCGTTCTATGGTCGAAATTCTTCTCAACAGGAGGCCACCATGCCTGAACTCAAACGCCGTCGCCGCGCCGCGTCCGAGCCGGACGCTGATTCCGCGGATGCCACGCAGGAATATTCGCCCTATGTTCCGACATTCCAGTCCGCGCGTCCCGAAGACCCAAATGCCCAGCCGACTTTCACCAACGAAAACGCGTGGCAGCCGGACTACGCGGATGATGATGCGGATATTCCCGCCCCGACTGCCGAAGAGGTTTTCGCGGACGAAGCCCTCGAAGATCCGGATTTATACCTGACTGAAGAGGAACAGGCGGAACTGCGGCAGAATCACTGGCGCTTGTTATCCGGCTTCGGCGATTTCATCAGCATTATCGCGGGCTGCGCGGTGATTCTGGTGCTGATTACGATGCTGGTCAGCCTGCTGAATTGGCTTCATTCCGACATTCTGCAATCCATTTCGCTCTTCCAGACGATGATTTAAGAAGGTGAACACGCCATGCCTGACCTCTCTTGGGAACTCTTCGAGCGTCAAGTCTCGCAGTGCCAAATGTGCGGCCTGTGCCAGAACATCCACCACAAAGTCCCCGGACAGGGCGACCGCCACAGTCCGCTTATGCTCATCGGCGAAGGGCCGGGACAGGTTGAGGACGAGGAAGGACTTGCGTTTGTCGGCCCGGCGGGGCAGCTGTTAACCAAAATGCTTGCTGCTATTTCGCTCCCGCGCGACCGCGTTTATATCTGCAACGTCGTCAAGTGCCGTCCGCCGCAGAACCGCGTCCCCACTGATGAGGAAGCCGCCGCCTGCAAGCTCCACCTTCGCATCCAAACCGCCCTCATCCGCCCGAAAGTCATCGTCCTGCTCGGCTCAACCGCCGCGAAAAACATTATTGGGGCGGACATCCGCATCACCCGCGACCGCGGCAAGTGGTTCGAGCGCAAAGGCATCTGGATGATGGCGACGTATCACCCGTCGGCGCTCCTGCGCGACCCGTCTAAGAAGCGTGACGCATGGGAGGACATGCAGTCCCTGCGTGATCGGCTGATGGATTTGGAACTGTACAACGACATTTACCAGGAGCAGACACCATGAGCGAAACCATCAAGCCCGGACGCTACCGTCACTTCAAGGGCAAAGAATATGAAGTCCTCTATATCGCCACGCACAGCGAGACGCGCGAGGAAATGGTGGTCTACCGCGCGCTGTATGGTGAACGCGGCGTGTGGGTGCGCCCCGCAAGCATGTGGAATGAGGTCATCGAGCGCGATGGAAAGACGTATCGACGCTTCACCTACATCGGCGAGGGCGACGCGTGACGCTTGACAAGCGCATCGAAATATGCTATGCTGTTTTTGTTTCCATGAAGGAAGCCAGCGGACGAGAATGCCCGGCTTTCTTCATGGTATTTTTCTTTTTGGAGGTTTTTTCTCATGGCAATGAACCGAAAGAGCGGTTTGTACTCCCTGCTGGTAACAGCGATTCTGCTGGCTGTTGGCATTGTATTGCCCTTCTTGACGGGCAATGTGCAGGTGCTGGGGCAGGCCATCAGTCCGCTGCATATTCCGGTGCTGATTTGCGGCCTGACGTGCGGCTGGTGCTGGGGCATGGGGCTTGGCATTGTGCTGCCGCTGCTGCGGAGCGTGCTGTTCGGTATGCCGCCGCTGGTGCCAGTCGCCATTCCGATGGCATTCGAAATGGCAGCGTATGGCGCGCTGTGCGGGCTGCTCTATCCGATGCTGTGCAAGAAGATGAGCAAGACCTGCTGGGCCATGCTGATTGCCATGGTAATTGCCATGCTTGCGGGTCGGCTTGTCGGCGGCGCGGCGAAGGCGGTCGTGATGGGCATTCAGGGGAATGCGTACACATTTCCAGCGTTCGTGACGGCGTATTTCGTGAATACGGCCGTCGGCGCGGTGATTCACCTGATTGTTGTGCCGCTGGTGGTAACGGCGCTGGAGAAAGCGCGGCTATCGCCGTTGGGCTTGAAGGCAAAAGCGGCTGTGTGAGCCAAAAAGGAACGGGTCAAAGGGCATCAAAAAACGCCCCTTGACCCGTTTTTGCGTGTGCGCCCAGCAGGAAGCGCAACTTAGAATCTGTTTTCTTAGACTGTGTGCTTATCCCTTCAACCGCTTATTGATCTTCAAGAAGCCGATGCCGCAGAGGATAGCCACAACGCCGATTGCAGCAAAAGACAGACCAATGTCACCAAAGCCAATGGTGGAGGCGACCAGCGCCAAAATGCCGACAATAATCAGCATAATACCAATGAACATCATGATTTATTCTCCTTACTGCACATTGAAGTGAAGTGTGATGGCGGGCACGTCCGCAAAAAACATGTATGTGTCCGCATTGGACAGGCGGAACGTAATCTCGATGGTTTCAATTTCCTCAACTGTCGTGATGTCGGTATCCACGGCATTGAACGTCAGCTCATCCTTGAGCTTCTTGCCGGGGGAAACAGAAGAAAAGCCCGAATTGCTGACCTCCCAGCCGTTCACGCTCATGCTCTCAACGCCGACACGAACGTTGATGTCACTGTCGTTCACGACAATAACGCTTGCGCGCATGAAGTGCATGGAGTCGGTGTGGATGGAATCAGCCTTGAAGTCGCTTGTCAAGTAAACTGATACGCCGTTCTGCTCGAACAGCAGGGTTTTCCCCTCAGCCACGAGCTCCCGTTTGGTCAGCTCGTTTCGCGCCGCATCCACGATGTCATGAAGCTGCGTGTCGGTCATGGATGCGTAATCCAGCCCCTCCGCAAGGCATGAACTGCACAGAAGCAGCAAAGCAAGAACCACCGTAAGAATCTTTTTCATGGTGAGCGCCTCCCTATGAAGTGTTATTGAGTTAAAAATATTATACACTTACAGCAGGCTGTTGTCAACTGTTTTTGGATGTTCGTACAGATTTCTCACAGCAGCTCATGATACTTGCGGATATACAGCTTCTTCATCAGCGTTGCCAAGACCATGTAGCCCAGCACAATCAGCGTCAGATAGGCGAAGTAGACAGGCGGCAGCGCACACAGCCCCAGCGGCGCGGCGAGGGGCGTGAAGGGCAGCAGCGTCACGACGGCAATGCCGAGCATCGTCAGCAGCATCACCGGCAGGGACGCGCGGCTCTGGATGAACGGCAGCTTCTTCGTGCGAATCATGTGCATGACAAGCGTCTGCGTCCACATGGATTCGATGAACCAGCCGGTCTGGAACAGCGCGGCGAACTTGTCCTGCATCGCGGGGTTGGTCATCTGCGCGAAGGTCATGCCGCCACACGCCATCGGCGCAATCACGAAATACAGCAGCAGGTACGTCGCAATGTCGAACAGCGAACTGACCGGGCCCATCCAGAGCATAAAGCGGCTGATGCCCGACGCATCCCACGTCCGCGGCACTTTGAGGTACTCCGCGTCCACGTTGTCCCACGGAATTGCGGTGCAGGAAATATCATAGATGAGGTTCAGCAGAATCAGGTGCAGGGACGCCATCGGCAGGAAGGGCAGGAACGCGCTGGCAGCAAGGACGGAGAACATGTTGCCGAAGTTCGACGCAGCCGTCATCTTGATGTACTTCATCATGTTCGCGTAGATTTTCCGCCCCTCAATAACGCCCTTTTCCAGCACCATCAGGTCTTTTTCCAGCAGGACGACGGACGCGCTTTCCTTGGCGATGTCCACCGCGGTATCCACGCTGATGCCCACGTCCGCCGCCTTCATCGCGGCTGCATCATTGATGCCGTCGCCCATATAGCCCACGGAATGCCCCTTCTGGCGCAGGACGGTGACGACGCGCGCTTTCTGGGCGGGCGAGAGCTTCGCGAAGACGGTAATTTCCTCCGCCGCCTGCGCAAGCGCTTCATCATCCATCGCGTCAATGTCCGCGCCGAGCAGCACGCGCTCAGCATTCATCCCAACCTGACGGCAAATGGCACAGGTGACTTTCTCGTTGTCGCCGGTGAGAATCTTCACACCGACGCCGTATTCCCGCAGGGCATGAATCGCGTCGCGGGTCGTTTCCTTCGGCGGATCAAGGAAAGCAAGGAAGCCGATGAGCACCATGTCCTTCTCATCCGCCGTGGAGAATTGCCCTTCCGGCGCGGGATTTGTCTTTTGCGCAACGGCAATCACGCGCATACCGCCGCCGTTGAGCTCATCTGCCTTGCGCAGGACGTAGGCGCGCACCTTGTCCGTCAGCGGAACGATTTTTCCCTTGCTTTCCGCATGGGTGCAGCACGCCAGCATCTCCTCCACCGCGCCCTTGGTAACCAGCTGGGTCTTTCCCTTGCGGTCGCGCACAACAACGCTCATGCGGCGGCGCTCGAAGTCAAACGGGATTTCGTCCACCTTCTTGAAGCGGGCAATCAGCTCATCCGCGCCAAGCTGACGCTGTTTGTCGATGACGGCGATGTCAATCAGGTTCTTGAGGCCCGTCTGGAAGTAGCTGTTCAGGAACGCGTGGCGAAGTACGCGGTCGTCCGGCTCGCCGTCTACGTTCAGGTGATATTCCAGTACCACCTTGTCTTGTGTGAGCGTACCAGTCTTGTCCGTGCAGAGGATGTCCATTGCGCCGAGGTTCTGAATCGCGTTCAAGTCCTTGATGATGACCTTCTCGCGGCTCATGGTCATGGCGCCCTTCGCCAGCGAGGTGGTCACAATCATCGGCAGCATTTCCGGCGTCAGACCGACGGCAATCGAAATGGCGAACAGCCCCGCCTGAATCCAGTCGCCGTCGCTCAGACCGTTGATGAGCAGCACAATCGGCACCATCAGCAGCATAAAGCGAATCAGCACCCACGAAACGCTGTTGACCCCCTTCTCGAAGGTGGTCTTCGGCGGCTTGACGTTCAGCGCCTTTGCCATTGCGCCGAGCATCGTGTCATGCCCGACGGCGAGGACGACCGCCGTTGCGCTGCCGCTGACGACCGTGCTGCCCATGAACGCCAGATTGCCGCATTCGGTCAGGCTGCCGACCGTCCGGCAGACCGCGCCGGACTTTTCCACCGGCTCACTTTCCCCAGTCAGGCTGGATTGGCTGAGGAACAGGTCCTTCGCGCGAAGGATGCGCACGTCCGCCGGGAGCATGTCGCCCGCAGACAGCGACACGATGTCGCCCACGACGATTTCTTCCAGCGGGATTTCCTTCTTCTCGCCCTCGCGCGTCACGCAGACTGTCGTGTGAATCATCTCGGAGAGCTTCGCCGCGACATTGCCGCTGCGGGTCTCCTGCACGAAGCGGAGGATGCCGGAAATCAGCACCATGATGGTGATGATAATGACCGTCGCCCAGCTTTCGTCGCCCGGATCGACCATCGCAACATTCGTCAGTGCGCTGAAAATCGCCAGCAGCACCAGCACGACGGTGAACGGGTTGATGAACGCGGCGGCGAGACGCTTGTACAGCGGCGTGCGCTGGCTCGTCGGCAGCACATTGCGGCCGTAGCGGTCGCGGGCTTCTTCCGCCATTTCTTCCGTGAGGCCATTTTCCGGCACGTTCAGCGCCGTGCGGAGATTCATTTCGTTGGTTTGCGCCGCCCACGTCAGGCGGTCGGCGGTCGCGCGGTTGTTTTCCGCCAGCATCTGCGAGGCAGTCAGGGTAACTTTCTTCTTCAGGTTCAGCGTCATGGCGTTTTTCCTCCTGTTCATCGGTCAAAGGAGCGCCATGAAAGCCGATACTTTACAGAATCTGGCTGATGCGGAGACGCATGGGTCGCCGCATTTCATGGCTGCTCCGGGAAAGGGCAAAGCATAATGGATAACCGCCCGCGTCCATGCGTCTCACATCCTTTCATCATCAAATCAAATTTTGCGCACGAAAAAACCACCGCCCTGCAAAAACACGCAAAACGGTGGAAAAAAGCGTACACAAACACACCTGCTGTGCTGTCAGCCGAAATTCACCCCTTTATTCATACAAAAGGGCACAAAAACGGCGACCTGAAAACAGGCAATGTCAGTCCGCGAACGGCGAGTGTCCGCGGAGCATGGCGCAATCCAACGTTTTGCTGCGTCTACTGTGACTTATGTCCACGCACAATCGCCTTCCTTTCGCTGCAAATTCTTTCGGGGCAGCCGCATGGGCTTTTCCCGATTCGCCGTCATTATAACAGACGTTTTTTACAGTGTCAACCCCCGAAAACAAAAAATTGTTAAAATTCAAGAGCATTTTTTGTGAAATCTAATACTATTTCCAAATGAGAATGCGCCAAGATGCGCCGCGAATTTTTCGTTCTGGCTAACGGGAGTGAAATGCAGCGTAGCAGCGCTACGCTAAATGGAACGACCGGACGCCAGAGCGGAAAAGGCGCAAGCAGATGGCGCAGGTGAATTTGGAAATAGTATAAAGTGCCCGAAATTCCCCGCTTTCAGGGCATTTCGGGCACGGTGATATTTTGACCAAATCAGCGGATGCTGCACGTCGCCGTGTGCGTGCCGCTCGCCAGTATTTGGCTCGTGCCATCCGGCAGCGTCAGTTCGCAGCGCGTGCCGACCGGGACGCATACCGTCACGGTGAAGGTGTCCGCCGCCGTTTCCCACTGTACACTTGCGTCGCCGTAGGGGGTGCGTACCTTCGCGAAGGCGCTCGTCAGCCCGCCGCCAAGAATCGGCTTGACACGGAAAGCCTTGTAGCCCGCCTCCGTCGGCTCAATGCCCGCAATGCGGCGGTACAGGAAGTCGCCGACCGCGCCGGATGCGTAGTGATTGTAGGAAATCATCTTGTCCGTGCCGTCATCGCCAATCGGGCAGACGCCGTTCTCGTCCAAGCCGTCCCAGCGTTCCCAAATCGTCGTCGCGCCCGCCTTGACTTCGTAGAGCCACGAGGGGCATTTCGTGTTCAGCAGCATATGGTATGCGGCATCCACCTGCCCATTGTCGCACAGCGCGAAGAGGATGTACGGCGTGCCAGGGAAGCCCGTGCCGATGCACCAGTCGTTGCGCTTCGCCAGCGCGGCGAGGTTCGCAGCGGCTTTTTCCCGAATCTGCTGCGTGGGGAACATATTCAGGTAGATGGGCAGGACGTAAGCGGTCTGGAACTCCTCCAGCAGCTTGCCGTTGCCGTCCGTAAGAATCGAGCAGTACGCATCGGCGGTCTTTTCGGACAATGCCCGGTAGTGCTTCGCGTCCTGCGTTTCGCCCAGAATATCCGCGATTTTCGCCAGCAGCGCGCTTGTGTTGCACAGCGACGCCGTGCCTGTCCACTTAATGCGTCCCTGCCACTGGCTCATTTGCGGCACGTCCGGCGCAACCCAGTCGCCGAAACCCAGCGTGCCGGGCATTTCCCAGAGATAACGGTGCTTGCCGAAGCCGAAGCCGCACCAGAAGCGGCAGGCGTTGACGTACTTCTTCATCGTCGGATACATCTGGCGCAGCACGCCCGCATCGCCCTGCGCCATATACTGCGCCCACGGCACGAGGACGCACGCATCCCCCCACCAAGCGACCGCCATTTTCGGCATCGTCGCGGGGAAGCCGTAACCCTGCACGGGCACCGTGTTCGGCAGACCGCCCGTCGGCAGCTGCTCCGCCTGCACGTCCAGAAGCCACTTGTCCAAGAAGCGGTTCATGTCGAAATTGAACACCGCCGTCGGTGCAAACACGGCAATATCGCCCGTCCAGCCCATGCGCTCGTCGCGCTGCGGACAGTCGGTGGGGATGTCCATGAAGTTCGACTTCGCACTGCGGACGATGTTCTCCTGCAGGCGGTTGAGCATCTCGTTCGAGCAGCGGAACGAACCCGTCTGCTGAATATCGGAGTACAGCATGACGCCCGTCACCTGCACGTTTTCTTCCCGCACGCCCTCGACGCTGATGTAGCGGAAGCCCATGTACGTCAGCCGCGGCGACCACGTCTGCTTGCCGTCCTTGCAGATGTACGTCGCCGTCGCTTTCGCCGTGCGCAGGAACGCCGTGTTCAGCGTACCGTCAGGGTTCAGCACCTCGCTGTGGCGGATGGTAATCTTCTGCCCGCGTTTTCCCGTAACCGTCAGGCGCACCACACCTGCGAAATTCTGCCCGAAATCGTAAATCAGCGCATTGCCCAGCTTCTTGCAGGATACGGGAGCGAACGTCTCGTGTTCCTTCACGTCTGCGCCGTAATCCGCCATCAGCTTCGGCTTCACGCGCAGACGCTCCTGCACGGCGCTCCGCCAAGCCGCCTTGTCCAGTGATACGGTTGCGTCATACGTTTCGCCGTCGTAGAAATCCGCCATGCGGACAGGACCGTCCTCTGTCACCTGCCAGCTTTCGTCTGTGCCGATGACCTCCGTGCTGCCGTCGCGGTAGGTAATCCGCAGTTCCGCCAGCAGCGCCTGACGGTCTGCCGTCACGCGATTGACGCGCGTGAACACGAACGACCCGACCGCCCAGCCGCCCGCGAGCGTCGCAGTGATGCAGCTGCCTGAGCGCAGCATGTCCGTCACGTCATACGTCTGGTACATCAACTGATGCGCATAGGACGTGAAACCGGGCGCGAAATACCGTTCACCGACTTTCTGCCCGTCGATGTTCAGCTCGTAGATGCCCATTGCCGTGGCGTACAGCTTCGCCTGCGCGATTTCGCCCCGAAGCGGCAGCGCCTTGCGGAAGACCATCGGCACGGGCGAAACCTTCTTTTCCTTGAACACATACGCGCCGTCGGTAATCCACTTGCCCTGCCACGGCGTATCCATGCGTCCCGTCTCGAAGGTCAGGCGGGCAGTATCTGTTTCGCCGCTGTCCGACGTAACGGTAAGCGTCGCGGTGTACGTTGTGAAGGGCTTGAGCGGCTGGCCGGCATAGCGCGTTCCGCATTGGTCGGGGTTGCGGATTGTCCAGCCGTTCACCGTCAGTTCAGCGGACTGAACGGACGCGCCCGCGCGGTCGGATGAGACGAAATAGGCAAACGTCGGGGCGGCGCAGTCGGTCACCAGATGCTCGCGCAAGCTCTCGCAAGTAAACGATTGAATCTGAAACATGTTTACCACCTGCCGAATGAGATTGAAAACGGCGGTCAAGAGAATCGTCGAGATTCCCCTGACCGCCGCAAGTTCGATTACTTCTTCAGGGTGAAGAACGCGCTGACGACACCGGCGATGCTGGAAACGGCCAGCAGCACCAGATTCACAATCGCGCAGGTGGCGGAGGACATATTCGCCGCCGTCTGCACTTCAAGCAGCACATCCGCGTTGGAGAAGTAAATGAAGGCGAACCCTTCGACGCGGGCAGACACCAGATTGATGAAGGCAAGCGCCAGCAGCGCGGGAGCCGCAATCTGGCACAGACCCGTCAGCAGGTCTACAACCTTCTTCGCGCCCTTGACCATGCTCAAGACGACCGCAGCCGCCTCCAGCACAGCCGCGCCCACGACCATCAGCACAAGGTTCGACACCGTGGCATTCTGGAAGTAGCCGGCAGCGGACGTGTTAATCAGATACGCAACCAGCGCGGCAAGGCTCAGGACACAAGTGACGATGGAGAGCCAAGCGCCGGCAGAGAGTTTTTTCGTGGCGTTCATGTTTATTCCTCCTTGTCCTCAACGCTTGTTCTCAACGCGCACAACGACAGGCTTCTTTTCCGGCAGGAGCGTCAACACAACCCACGCGAGGAAGAACAGGACAGCCAGAATGCTGCTGGCGTAGGTGGTGACGGTCAGAGCGGTATCCCACCAGGTGTTCACGCGCTGGGTGGAGATGTTCAGAATCGCGCTGTTGGCGAAGATGTAGAGCTGGTACTTCAGGTTTTCACGCGCCTGCTCGACGAGGTTCGAGTCCTTCGACACCGTTTCGAGGGAGATGTGCGGCCAAACCGCGTCCACGCCGCCTTCGCCGAGGTTGATGTGGCTGTTGTCCGCCGCGAAGTCAGCAACCTGCGTGATGCCTGCCATAACCATGGATTCGGCGTTGAAGTACAGGTAGTTGTTCATCATGTCGGTGGAAATCAGACCCTTGAAGCCCCATTCACCGCGGACAATCTTCTGAATCATGCCCACATGGTGGGAAGCGTTCGTTGCGCCGATACGGTTGAAGGCAATCATGACGCCCATGCCGAACGCATCGCTCAGCGCGCCCTCGAAGCCGCGCAGGTCGGTTTCACGGAACTTCTGCTCGGTCATGTACGCGGAGATGCCGGCACGGTTGTGTTCCTGATCGTTGAAGCCCATGTGCTTCGGGCCGTTGATGATGCCCTTGTCGGAGCAGCCCTGAATCACTTCACGGCCGATGACGTTGGTCAGCATCGGGTCTTCGGAGATGTACTCGTAGTTGCGGCCGTTGTACGGCGTGCGGTTCAGCGTCAGACCGCTACCCCACAGGTCGTAGCGTTCAACCCACAGGCAGGAGTTGCCCTCAACCAAGCCCCACTGATACGCCAGTTCCGGGTTGAAGGAGCAGCCCAGCAGCGTCTGGGAGTTGACATTGAACTTGTAGGTCTTGCCAGTCGCCTCGTCGGTGTAGCCCGCGCTGATGCCGGTCGGGCCTTCGTTCTGGATGACGACGGGGTTGTCGATGTTGGTCAGGGTATCGGAGCGGCTGCCGCCGTGGATAACTGCGCCGACCGCTTCGTCGATGGTGATGGCATGAACCAGCTTGTCCCAGTAGGGGTCATTGATGTTGTTCAGCTGTTCCGCGCCGATTTCGGATGCCGTGAATTTCGGGCCGGGGACAGCTTCCGCCGCCGCGCCCGTGTCGGAAATGGTGTAGGTTTCGCCGCGCATTTCGGCAATCCACTGATCCTTCTTCGGGCTGTCAGCAATCTTGAGGTTCAGCTTGTTGTAGTTAATCGGGAAGGTGTTCCAGTCCTGACGGGTCAGGTAAGTGACCGTGCCGGGCAGCCAGTAGTTCAGATCAGCATCGTCCGCCACGTTGGTAACGGTCGTGTTGTTGGCAATGGCAAAGGTGGTGTTGTCCAGCGCGTCGAGCTTCCAGCTCACAACCGCGTTCTTGCCCGCCGCATCCATGCCGTCGGCCGTGGTTTTGCCCTGCGCCGCCAGAATGTTGTTGACCGCCTCATGCGCGCCGGCTGCTGCCGTGAAGTAGTAGTCGCCCGCATCGAGGATGTAGGTCTTGGCGTTGTTCGCGTCGTAGCTTGCCAGATACTTGGTGGGAATCGTAATGGTAACTTCCTTGCTCTTGCCGGCGGCGACGTCCACCTTGGCAGAGTTCAGGAACATGACCGCGGACTTTTCAACCAGATTCGTGCGGTCATAGTCGGTGTAGGGCTGCTGCACATACAGCTGGGTGAGGAATTTGCCGTCCTGATTGGAGTTGTTCTTCACTTCGACGACGGCGGTGATGTTGCCGTTCACGCTGCGGTCAACCGTCACGCTCTTGATGGTCTGGGTGTAATCAAGGTAGCTCAGGCCATGACCGAAGGTGTAGAGCATTTCGTCGGAGTAATTCCACGCGCTGCCCTGCGTTGCGCCGGCCGCGCTGTTGGCGTTGCCCTGACCCATGACGGCGTCAAAGTAACGGGTTTCGTAGTACTTGTAGCCGACGTAGATACCTTCCGCCTCGACGATGTACATGCCGCCGTTGTAGGTATCCGCACCGCCGAAGGAGCCCGTGCCGATATTGCCGATTTCCTTGCCGGGATAACGCGGGTCGTCATTACGGCAGACGATTTCGTAATCCGCGAAGTAGTCGCCGCCGACGTTCTGCACCGCCGGGATGGACTGGTGGTCGCGCACGAAAGCGCTTGCCAGCGCGCCCGTCGCGTTGACCTTGCCGGTCAGCACGTTCGCGATGCCGATGGTCTGGTAGTCGTTCGGGCAGCCGATGTAGCAGATGCCGTCCACCTCGTGCGAGCCGCCCTCGGCGATGTCGGCAATCATCATGTTGTTGCCGGTGTTCAGCAGCACGATGACCTTGGAGCAGGTTTCCTTCGCCGCCTCGACAACCGCCAGTTCATCGGCAGAAAGCTTCAGCGGGTCTTCGCCGGTTGCTTCACCCGCGTAGTTGAGCGCAGAACCCGGCTTGTAGGTATTGCCCTCGCCGGCGCCGCGCGCAAACACGCAGATGCCGATGCTGTCCTTGGCGATAGCTTCCTTCCAGTTTGCCGGAACGCCCAGCGTCTCGAACTCCGCCGGCGGCACTTCCGCAATCTGGTAGGTCGTCCAGTCGCCCGGCGCGCTGACGTACATGTGGTCATACACCGTGGTGGGAACTTCCTTGCCCGTCCAGCGGTTGGCGCGCATCTCGGTGTGCATGTTGATGATGTTGGTCATGTAGTAGTCCTTCAGCGTCTCATTGACGTTGAGGCCTGCACCGGCCAGCGCATCCGCCAGCGATGCCGCGTCCGCGTTGCCGCCCTTCGGCCCATAGACATTGTACGCCGCCAGACCGAACAAGGCAACGTTCGTGTTCGCTTTCAGCGGAAGAACGCCGTTGTCGTTCTTCATGACGACCGTACCTTCTTCGCCTTCACGGATGGCGATGTCGCGCGCCGCCGCCGCCATGTCTTCGATGGTCGCGTAGTCGGTCTTGAAGCGCGCCGCGCTGTCGTCATTGATGGTCACATAGCTTTCCGTACCCAAGGTATCGTCCAGTGCGCCGCGGTAGGTGTTTGCCACACCCGTGCCGACGATGGAGAGAACCATCAGGCAGGTCATGAGTGCCGCAAGGCCTCTCATTGCAGGGGTAAATTTCTTCGCCTTCATGTGTTTCCTTCCTTTCACCAAGGCTTGAGATTGATTTTAGTATAGCAGAAAATAATCACACAGCACATTTTCGGCGCAAACTGTCTTTATTTTGGCGTGTGTGGATTTTATACAGTAATTCTCCCAGATTTCGCAGGCTGGTTTTGTGCATATCCACAATGTGCAAAACATTACAGGCATTTCGCCTGCTTTTTCCGTGCGAAAAGGCTTCCTTTTGCGCAAGAGATTTGCTATACTATTGGAAACCAAGCTGTTTGCAAAGGAGGTCGGCCCGATGATTCGCATAGCACTGGTTGAAGACGAGGAAAGCAGTCAGCGCACACTGGTGGAGTATCTGGAACGGTTTTCGCAGGAGATTAACGAGAAGATTCACGTCTCCATCTTTCCGGACGGCGCGGAAATCGTCGAGGACTACCGCGGCAATTACGATATCATCCTCATGGACATCCTGATGCGCTACATGGACGGCATGGAAGCTGCCAGCGAGATTCGCAAGGTGGACAAGGAGGTCGTTATCCTCTTTATTACCAGCACGCCGCAGTACGTCATGAAGGGCTACACGGTGGATGCGCTGGATTATGTGCTCAAGCCCGTGAGTTACTTCGCTTTTTCGCAGCGGATGCAGCGCGCCTTGGAGCGCATGAAGCACCGCACGCGCAAATTCATCTCCGTCCCCTTCCAAGGCGGAATGCGCAAGCTAGATATCTCCCAGATTCGCTATATTGAGGTCGTCAATCACAGTTTGATTTACCATCTGGATGGCGAAACGCTGGAGGCGAAAGGCGTTCTGTCCGAATTGGAAGACGCACTGACGGAATACCACTTCTTCCGCTGCAACAAGTGCTATCTGGTCAATCTGGAGCACGTCAACGGCGTGAATGAAAACTGCGCGGACGTGGACGGCGATCAGATTCAGGTCAGCCGCCCGAAGAAAAAGGCGTTTCTGGACGCCCTGAACAACTACATCAACGAGGTAGGCAAATGATGCACGTCGATTTGTCGCATACGCCGGGTCTGCTCTATGCGCTGGCGTACTGGCTGAGCAGTACCTTCTATATTCAATTGTATGGCAGCCCATTCAGCAAGGGCAAGAAGTTCGGCATCAGCGCTGGATTTCTTGCCCTGATTGCCGGTTTCATGACGCTGACGGACGGTGTTTCCGCGATTGGCTTTTTCCCCTGCATGGGCGTGACGGTCGCGCTGATTTTTTTCTATATCCGCATTGCAACGCACATGCCATGGGCGAACGCGGGCTACTATTGCGCCCGCGCATTCATCTTGGGCGAATTTTCCGCGTCGCTGGCGTGGTATCTGTTCTATTTCTTCGTGACGGTGCCGGGGCTGCCGCTCACGGTTTGGACAACGATACTCGTTTTTGCCGCTGTCCACGCCATCATCCTCTACACCATGTTCCTGCTGGAACGGAAATACCGCGACGGCTCAAAGCTCATCAAGATTACCGCGCGGGAACTGTTCACCGCTGCCGTCCTTGCGATTGCCGTCTTTTCCGTCAGCAACATCAGCTTTGCCTTCACCGGAACGCCCTTTTCCAGCCAGTTCACGGCGGAAGTCTTCATCATCCGCACCACCGTTGACCTCGGCGGCGTCGCGATGCTGTTCGCCTATCACGTCGTCATTCTGGAAATCAGCACAGAGCGTGAAATGGAGCATTTGCAGGCGCTGCTGCACATGCAGTACGAGAGCTACCGCATTTCGGAAGAATCCATTGCCTTGGTCAACCAGAAGTACCATGACCTGAAGCACCATATTCAGCTGCTGCGCGCCGCCTCCGCCGCCGAGCGCACGGAGTACCTCGACCAGATGGAGCAGCAGATTCGCACCTACGAGGCGCAGAACAAGACCGGCAACCGCGTGCTGGACACGATTCTGACCGCAAAGACCATCCAATGCCAGAGCGAAGGCATCAGCCTAACCTGCGTCGCCGACGGACAGGCGCTGGATTTCATGAACCCGATGGACATCAGCGCCCTGTTTGGCAATGCGCTGGACAACGCAATCGAAAGCGTGAAGAAACTCCCGAACCCGGAGCAGCGCCTGATTCACGTTTCCGCCATGCGCCAGAAGGACTTTCTGCGCATCCGCGTGGAGAACTGTTACAGCGGCGAGCTGCGCTTTGTGGACGGTATGCCGACGACAACCAAGCGAGACGCGCGCTACCACGGCTATGGGCTGAAGAGCATCCAGAGCATTGCTAACAGCTACGGCGGGTCGGCGACAATTGATACGAAGGATGGATGGTTTGAATTGCGGCTGCTTCTCCCCGTGCCAAAGGAGAAAAAGGGGGAAGCGGTGGAAAAGCGTGATGAAAGAACAAAAGCATAAAAAAGGAAGGAACCCTGCAGGACAAGCACGGGAAAGCATTGCTCTTCCCTTCCGCAGGGCGAAATTTCGCCGGGAAAGCCATTGACAAAGGGGCTGAAGTTTGTTACAATAACCGATAACCTACGGCAAACTGAGGCTGGAAGATTCCAGTTTCGGCAAAAAAAGACGCATTACGAGGAGGATTTTCGCCCATGCTGCAAAAGGTTGTTCGGGAAGGTCTTACGTTCGATGATGTGCTGCTGGTTCCGGCCCGCAGTGAAGTGCTGCCCAAGGAAGTTGATCTTTCGATTCAGCTCACCCCTGTGATTAAGCTGAACATTCCGCTGATGTCTGCCGCAATGGACACGGTAACGGATTCCCGCATGGCCATTGCAATGGCGCGCGAAGGCGGTTTGGGCATCATCCACAAGAACATGTCCATTGCAGAACAGGCAGCGCAGGTTGATAAGGTGAAGCGCTCTGAGCACGGCGTTATCACCGACCCCTTCTTCCTCTCTCCCGATCACCTGATTCAGGACGCAGAAAACCTGATGGCGCGCTATCGCATCAGCGGCGTGCCAATTACCCGCGACGGCAAACTTGTCGGCATCCTGACCAACCGCGACCTTCGCTTTGAAACGGATTACAGCCGCAAAATCAGCGAAGTCATGACCAGCGAAAACCTCATCACCGCGCCCGTCGGCACGTCGCTTGAGCAGGCGAAGCAGATTCTGGCGAAGCACCGCATCGAGAAGCTGCCGATTGTGGATGAAAACGGTATGCTGCGCGGGCTGATTACCATCAAGGACATTGAGAAGACCACGAAGTACCCGAATTCCGCCAAGGATGCCAAAGGGCGTCTGCTCTGCGGCGCGGCGGTCGGCGTGACGCACGATGTGTTCGATCGCATCGAAGCGTTGCTGGACGCGAAGGTGGACGTGATTTCCATCGATACGGCGCATGGCCATTCCGTCGGCGTGCTGCGTCAGGTGGAAGCCATCCGCAAGCGCTTCCCGGATATTCAGCTGTTCGCGGGCAATGTGGCGACGGCGGCGGCAACCCATGACCTGATTTCTGCGGGCGTTGACTGCGTGAAGGTCGGCATTGGACCGGGCTCTATCTGCACGACCCGTGTTGTGGCAGGCATCGGCGTGCCGCAGGTGACGGCGGTGGCGGACTGCGCGGAAGAGGCCGACAAGCACGGCATCCGCGTCATTGCTGACGGCGGCATCAAGTATTCCGGCGACATCGTGAAGGCGCTGGCTGCGGGCGGCTCCTGCGTCATGCTCGGCAGTATGCTCGCGGGCACGGACGAGGCTCCCGGCGCGACCGAAATCTATCAGGGCCGTTCCTACAAGGTGTACCGCGGCATGGGTTCTCTGGGCGCGATGGAGCACGGCTCGAAAGACCGCTACTTCCAGGAGGACGCGAAGAAGCTCGTGCCCGAAGGTGTTGAAGGCCGCGTGCCGTATAAGGGAATTCTGGCGGACACCATCTTCCAGATGGTTGGCGGCATCCGCTCCGGCATGGGCTACTGCGGTGCGAAGAACATCGACGACCTGCGCAAGAACAGCGAGTTCATCAAGATTACCGGCGCGGGTCTGGCGGAAAGCCATCCGCACGACATCTCCATCACCAAGGAAGCCCCGAACTACTCCCGCAATTCTTAATTTTCGATATAATAAGCGCGGCATGGAACGTAATTGCTCCATGCCGCGTATTTTTGTGGGGGATTAGCCGTTTTCCGCCGGAAATGCGTCGAACACAACATCCTGAATGCTCAGGATTTCCGCCGTGCCATCCAGCGCTTCGTAGATGTACACCAGTGTGTAGGACACAGGCGCATCGGGCGTGACAACCGTGGTCTTGCAGAGCAGGCAGTAGTTCATGCCGGAAACGACCTGCGAACCCAGAATCGCAATCGGCTCATAGGTGCAGCCGACCAGACCTTCCATTGCCTTGTCGAACGCAGCTTTCACGTCGTCGGGGATTTCCAGCGGATTGCCTGTCCAGCTTTCCCATGCGCCGACGAGAAAGTCGGGGTCGATGTTGGGGTCAACCGCCGTATCGGAGTCTTGGGCGTCCTCCGCCAGCGCGGGGATTGCAAGGATTGCCAGCATCAGGGCGAGGATAAGGGAAATCAGCTTCTTCATGGAGATGTACCTGCCTTTCAAAAGTCGTTCAGGAATTTATGCCTTCGCAATTGCGTTTTGTGTCGGGGGGTTTTTCCTCCCTGCATGATGAGAAACGATGAGGGGTGGGGTGTTGTTCCCATCGGGGGAAATTTTTTTGCAAGGGATTGCATCCATGCAGGGGATTTCGTGCCTGCGGGCGCGACAAGGGGGCAATGGAAACGAACGAAGTTCGCGGTCGCCCCCTTGACCCCTTCGCGCTTCGCACCACCATGCTGCTTGGCTTGTATTGCTGCTTTATTGCAAGCAAAATTGCGCTATCTTACAGAAATGTCACACAGAGCGGGCAAAATGTCACCCGATTCGATGGCAGGGCGGTCGGGCGCGTGGTAGAATAGACGTGTCAAAAGGAAATTCACCCGCGGAAATAGCGCGGCTTTTGAGGAGGAAGAATCATGGCATTGCTGGAAGCAAAGAATATTCGCAAGGTGTATGCGACGCGGTTCGGGGGCAATCAGGTACAGGCGCTGACGGATGTGTCCTTCACGGTGGATGAGGGTGAGTATGTCGCCATTATGGGCGAATCGGGGTCGGGCAAAACGACGCTGCTGAACATACTGGCGGCGCTTGACCGCCCGACGAGCGGCACGGTGCTGCTGGATGGCAAGGACATCAGCGCGATTCGTGAAAATCAGCTGGCGGCGTTCCGGCGCGATCAGCTGGGGTTCGTCTTTCAGGACTTCAACCTGCTGGACACCTTCTCGCTCAAGGACAATATTCTCCTGCCGCTGGTGCTGCAAGGCATGAACTGGCGCGAGATGGAGGCGAATCTGCTGCCGATTGCCAATCAGCTGCGGATTGCGAACCTGCTGGAAAAGTACCCCTATGAAGTCTCCGGCGGGCAGAAGCAGCGCGCCGCCGTGTGCCGGGCGCTGATTACGCATCCACGCCTGATTCTGGCAGACGAACCAACCGGCGCGCTGGATTCCCGCGCAACGGACGCGCTGCTGGACGTCTTCCAGCAAATCAACCAGACTGGGCAGACGCTGCTGATGGTGACGCACTCGCTCAAGGCGGCAAGCCGCGCGGGGCGCATCCTCTTCATCCGTGACGGACAGGTGTATCACCAGCTTTACCGCGGCGAAATGACGAACGAACAGTTCTACGAGAAAATCAGCGACGCGCTGACCGTGATGACGCGCAAGGACGCAATGGACGGTGAAATGGCATGAAGAAACCGCTGCTTTATCCCAAGCTGGCGTGGCAGGGCATCCGCAAAAACGCGGAAACATATCTGCCATATCTGCTGATGGGCATCCTGATGGTGGGCGTGTCCTACATCATGAATTATCTGACGCGGCCGGCGCTGATGGGCGCGCTCAGCATGGGCGGCACGACGCTGATGGTGCTGCAAATGGGCAAAATCGTCATCAGCGTGTTCTCGGTGATTTTCCTCTACTACTGCAATTCATTCCTGATTCGGCGGCGCATGAAGGAGTTCGGGCTGTACAATATCCTCGGCATGGGCAAAGGAAATATCGCCCGCGTGATGCTGTGGGAAACGCTGCTGACGGCGCTGCTGGTATTCGCTGGCGGTTTGCTGCTGGGGCTGAGCCTCTCCCGGCTGGTTGAAATGGCGCTGATTAACCTGCTGCACGCGGATTACACCGTGCCGATGGAGCTGTTCTATCCGAATGGCGTGACGTGGGTGCTGCTGCTGTTCGGCGGCATCTATGTGCTGATTCTGCTGGCGAACCTGTTGCGGATGCGCCTGAGCAACCCTGTGGCGCTGCTCAAGAGCGAAAACACAGGGGAAAAGCCGCCGAAAGCGAACTGGTTCTTTGGGCTGATTGGGCTGCTGATTCTCCTAAGCGCGTATTATGTGGCGGCAGTCAGCCAATCGCCTCTCGAAGCGCTGATATTCTTTTTCATCGCGGTGCTGATGGTGATTGTGGCGACATACCTGCTGCTTGTGTCCGGGTCGGTAACGCTGTGCCGAATGCTGCGCAGGAACAAACGCTACTATTATCAGACGCGCCACTTCATCAGCGTATCCGCCATGGCGTACCGCATGAAGCGCAACGGCGCGGGCATGGCGACCATCTGCATTCTCTGCACGATGGTGCTGGTCATTTTGACTTCGACGGTTTGCCTGTATGGTGGAACGGACAGCATGGTGGACGCCATCTGCCCGCAGGACATCAACCTGACGATAGGGTTGGAGGCGCGCGACGGCGAGGAAAACTGGAAACGACTGGACGCTATGCAGCAGATGGCGCTGGACGTGACAGAGGAAATGGGCTTGACGCCGGAAAACATCACATCCCAGCGCGCACTGGTGGCAACGGGAAAGGTGCAAAACGGCGATTATGGCATTATCACGGATGCAGATTCGCTCAAGGCGAACGTTTTGGAATTGACCGTATATCCGCTGTCTGTTTATGAGCAGGCGACAGGCGAAACGGTGACGCTGGCGGACAGGGAATTGCTGTACGCATCGTTCAAGACCAACGAAACGTTTTCCAGCATGTCCTTTTACGGCTCTGCGCCGTACCGCATGATTCATGCGGAAAAGGAGCTGCCGAAGCGGCTGCTCAGCGCGGATTACCGAAGCGCATGGGGCTGCCTGGTTGTTTTCACCAACGATGCGGAAGCGTTCCGCAGCGAAATAACGGCGCTGGTCGGGAAGAACAGCGGCAAGGCAATGATGATGGATCGTCTGGCGCTGCATTTCGACTTGGCTTCGGAGGCGGACACGGACACGCAGGAGAAATTAGTCAAGACACTCCGCAGCCGAAGCTGGGAGGCAATGAAGTCGACGGGAAAAGACTTTTACGGCATGTCTTCCCTGAATGTGGATACGCGTGCGCTTTGCCGCAGGGATTACCTTTCTCTCTTCGGCGGTCTCTTCTTCCTTGGCATGGTTCTGGGCCCGCTGTTCTCCATTGCGGCAGTGCTGATTATGTACTACAAGCAGATTTGCGAGGGCTATGAGGATGCGGAGCGCTTTGCCGTGATGCGGAAAGTGGGGTTGACGGATGCGGAAATCCGCCGGAGCGTCAATTCGCAGGTGCTGACGGTGTTCTTTGCGCCGCTGCTGATGGCGGGGCTGCATATGATGTTTGCGATGCCGATGATTCGGCTGATTTTAGGGGCATTTGGATTGCATAATGACTCGCTGTTTTATGGAATCGGGATTGGATGCTATGTGGTGTTTGCGGTGATTTATGCACTGATGTATTTGCTGACATCGAGGCGGTATTATCGAATCGTGCGGTAAGGGAGGAAGTCGCAGCGCCAAAAGGATAAACACGCGGGCAAAGCATGGAGGAGAAGCCAACTCAATCGCGCGAAAGGGTCAAGGGAGGAACTCCCTTGCGGGGTCAAGGGGCAGCGCCCCTTGTGGGGTTTGGGGCAACGCCCCAACTGTTCCACGGGCAGCCAGTATGCCAATCGCGCTCAACAAAAGGCGCAGGCAGCGAAGCGTCCCTGCCAGTAACTTTGCGCTCCCGCAGGAGCGCCCCCAAGCTGCTCTACCCACCCCTTGCACATTGTCGCGCCAGATGGGCGCGACCACATAGCCGCTCTACCACACCTCGCCCTTGCTTCCCCCCTCCAAACGGATACCCAACCCCAAAAGATACAAGAAAACCAGCGGCACAAAACCGCTGGTTTTTTCAATCTCCAGAAATATTCACTTCTTCAGCTCCGCCAGATGAATCCGCAGGAACATCAGCACGTTCGCCACAAACTCGCACGTTGTGGGGCGCGGTTCATGCGGCGCGGGATTCCGCCCCGACAGGGCGCAGTAAAGCGGAATGTTCTGCTCCTGCCACGATTGGTTGATGGCCGTGCGAATCGCGCGTTCTACTGCCAGCGGCGACGTGCTGTATCGCCGCGCAACGGTCGGGTAGACTTCCATCGTCATGCAGCGCGTCTCAATGGGCTGACGCAGGAGATACAGAATCGCATCCACCAGATAGTAGAAGCCGGACAGACGCGCAGGCACGCCGAGAGACGACAGCAGACTGGAAATCTCCCACTGCGTCGGGATTTGCGATTTCGGCAGGGGCAGCTGAGGCGGCTTCGGGCGGGCGGATGCAGTGGACGACGACACGGAAGGCATGGGCTGTGCGGGTCGAACGGCTTGCGCTGTCTGTGCGCCCTGCACCGCTCCACCAACCGGGATGAGCGGAATTGCCTGCTGTATGGGGAACCCGTCCACCTCCGACGTCATCAGGCAGTACACCGGCGCGAAGTTCGGGCTTGCGGCGGGTACAGCGCGGATGCTCACAATTCGGCAGGATGAGAAATTGACGGTTTCTGGCGCAGGGCGTTTCGCATCATCCACGGGGAAGAACCTCCTTCAAAGTCGGCAGAAAAAAATGGAAATGAGAATTCGACAAAACAAACACAAGGAGAGACGGAACTTTCAAATTGCTACTGCCTGACGTCCGACTGCACAATAAGAAGTATTCACGCTTCTATTTTATCACGGATACGAGAAAAAGAAAAGTGATGAATGTAAAAAATAGGCTGTTTTCGGCTGGAAAATGCAAAAAAAACAGTTGAAGTACAGGTGTGTACAATTTGAATACAATTTGCGGAAGAGGTTACTTTGAACGTTGCGGAACATGAAGAAAAGGTTACATGGCTGTGTTTAGGACAAACGAGGGTGTAATAGCGCGGCTTAGGGGGCGCGTCTGCGGACGTGCGAAGTTCCCCTTTTGACCCCTCTGCGCGATGGAGACGGCTTCTTCTCCATCCTTTTTCCGCGTATTTAGCCCCTTTGTGCCGCGCCTATTCTTTTTCTGTTTCTTCCCCTATCCAATACCACTGATACACCTGCAAGACCTTTGCGCCTTCCAAGTCCTTCGCATACGGACAGCGCATCACCCGCTGGCGATTCTGCGCAAACGACAATTCATACGTCCGCACCGTATCCCCCTGAAATCCGCGCGGCGACGGATCAACCGCCACAAACCGCTTCCGCTCCGCATTATACCCCACAATCAGCAGCGCATGGCCCACACCGTTCGTCCGCTTCATATATATATATAGCGGCGAATATCGCTCATCGTTGAGATACTGCGCCATCATTTCATCAAATGTCGCTTCGGTCAATCCACACCGTGCCAAACCATCCACCAGCGCCGTGATTTCGTCGTACGGCTCATTCAGCGTGCGCCGCTGGGCAAGGACGCTCATATCCACCGGGGTCATATCCACGCCAAGGTAGGACAGCGCCATCGAGTACACCGCACGCGTGCACATGGTGCCGATGTAGTAGGCATAAGGCGCGCCGTAACGGTTTTCCTTCGCAGTTAGGTCAAATTCGCCTTTTTCCTCGCCCGAACGCCAGTAATCAGCGCAGAACATGTCGTCGCGCCGCGTCTGGACAATCAGGCGGACTTGCCCGCTCACGACATCCAAACGTTCGCCGGTATCAGACTGGATGAGCAGCGCGCTTGCCTCTTCAGCGGACTGCGCCTCGCGGATGGAGGCGGGCAGCATTTCCTCCGCCCATGCCGCGCCGATAAGCGCCCAAATCAGCGCCAGTATCAGCAGGCCGCGGATTCCATGTTTCTTCAAGCCGCTCACCCCTTTCTGGCAGATTAACTTGTTCCATTATATCGCGTTTTTCGATGAATTTCAACATATTTCCGGGAATGTTGCATTTTCGCGCAGCAGGAAGCGGGTGCGCTCCGCTGATGGCAGGCACACCCGCCTCGTCAATTTTTCAAATAGTGATTCGCTTCGGAATCGGATTCGCGCTGACGGCATCCGCATTGCGCGGCAGAAATCAGCGTTTCCCCAGCATCTTCTTGAGGAACTGCCCCGTGTACGACTTTTCGCACGCGGCAACTTCCTCCGGCGTGCCTTCGCAGACGATTTCGCCGCCTTTGTCGCCGCCTTCCGGGCCGAGGTCAATCAGGTAGTCCGCCACCTTGATGACATCCAGATTGTGCTCGATCACCAGCACGCTGTTGCCCGTTTCAGTCAGGCGCTGCAAAACGCCGATGAGCTTGTCCACGTCTGCCATGTGCAGCCCGGTCGTCGGCTCGTCCAAGACATAGAGCGTCTTGCCCGTCGCGCGGCGGCTGAGTTCCGTCGCCAGCTTCACGCGCTGCGCTTCGCCGCCGGAAAGGGTCGTCGATGCCTGCCCCAGCTTCATGTACCCCAAGCCGACGTCATAGAGCGTTTCGAGCTTGCGGCGGATGCTCTCGTGATTCTCGAAGAACGTGATGGCTTCCTCGATGTTCATGTCCAGCACGTCGGAGATATTCTTGCCCTTATAGGTCACTTCCAGCGTCTCGCGGTTGTAGCGCTTGCCCTTGCACACGTCGCACGGCACGAAAATATCCGGCAGGAAGTGCATTTCGATTTTCAGCATCCCGTCGCCGCAGCAGTTTTCGCACCGCCCGCCCTTGACGTTGAAGGAGAAGCGGTTTTCCTTGTAGCCGCGCGCCTTCGCTTCGGGGGAGGCGGCAAAGATCTTGCGAATCTGGTCAAACAGCCCGGTGTACGTCGCCGGATTCGACCGGGGCGTGCGCCCGATGGGGCTTTGGTCAATGCAGATGATTTTGTCCAGCTGCTCCACGCCCTCCATGCTGCCAAACGCGCCGGGACGGGTTTTCGCGCGGTTCAGCACCTTCGCCAAGTGCTTGTAGAGGATTTCGTTCACCAAGCTGGATTTGCCCGACCCCGACACGCCCGTCACGCAGCAAAGGCAGCCAAGCGGCACTTTCACGTCAATGTTCTTAAGATTATGCTCCTTCGCGCCGCGGATGGTCAGGAAGCCCTTCGGCTGACGGCGCACGTCGGGAATCTCGATGCGCTTCTTGCCCGACAGGTACTGCCCGGTGATGCTGTTCGGATTGCGCTTGATATCCTCCACCGTGCCTTCCGCGACGATGTTGCCGCCGTGGATGCCCGCGCCCGGCCCGACGTCCACAATCCAGTCCGCCGCGTACATCGTGTCCTCGTCGTGCTCGACGACAATCAGCGTGTTGCCCAAGTCGCGCATCTTCTTCAAGGTGTTAATGAGCTTCATGTTGTCGCGCTGATGCAGGCCGATTGACGGCTCATCCAGAATATACAGCACGCCCATGAGCGCTGAGCCAATCTGCGTCGCCAGCCGGATTCGCTGCGCCTCGCCGCCGGACAGCGACCCTGCCGCGCGCGCCAATGTCAGGTAACCCAGCCCGACGTCCTCCAGAAAGCCCATGCGCGCGTTGATTTCCTTCAAAATCTGCGCGGCAATCATGCTTTCCTTCTCCGTCAGTTCCAGCGACTGAAAGAACGCCCGCGCGTCCGTGATGGACAGGCTGGACACCTCATACAAATTCTTGCCGCCGACCGTGACCGCCAGCGCTTCCGGCTTCAATCGCTTGCCGTGGCAGACGGGGCAGGGTTCTTCCGCCATGTATTCTTCATAGGCGGCTTTCATGGCTTCACTGCCTGTTTCCTCATAGCGGCGCTCCAAGGCCGGAATCACGCCCTCGAACGTCGTGGAATACGTTCCCTTGCCGCTGGGCGTGTCATAGGTCATGGTCAGCTTCTCGCTGCCCGTGCCGTAGAGCAGGGCATGGATGCCCGCTTCGGGAATCTCCTGAATCGGCGTATCCATCGTGAAGCCGTACTTGTCGCATAAGGCTTGGAAATACTGCGCCGTCACGCCGTCGCCATCCGCCGAACCGAAGCCCATCGCGTTCAGCCCGCCCTGCCGCAGGGACAGCGACTTATCCGGGAACAGAATATCTGTACTTACCACCATGCGGTAGCCCAGCCCGCTGCACGCCGGACACGCGCCATAGGGGCTGTTGAAGGAGAACATGCGCGGGCTGAGCTCCTCGATGGAGATGCCGCAGTCCGGGCAGGCGTAATTCATGGAGAAGAGCAGTTCGCCCTTGTCCATCATGTCCATGATGACCAAGCCGCCGGAGCGCTTCGTCGCCGTCTCGATGGAATCCGCCAGACGGCTCTGGAACTCCTTGCCGGGGCGGACAATCAGGCGGTCAACGACGATTTCAATCGAATGCTTCTTCTTTTTGTCCAGCGCCGGCACTTCCTCCAGCCGGTACAGCTCGCCGTCCACCCGCACGCGCGCGAAACCGCTCTTGCGCGCCTCCTCGAACACTTTGACATGCTCGCCCTTTTTGCCGCGGATGACGGGCGACAGCACCATCAGCTTCGTGCCTTCGGGATAGGCGACGATTGCGTCCACCATCTGGTCAACGGTCTGCTGGCGGATTTCCTTGCCGCACTTCGGGCAATGCGGATGCCCCACGCGCGCATAAAGCAGGCGCAGATAATCGTGGATTTCCGTCACCGTGCCGACGGTCGAGCGCGGATTGCGGCTGGTGGTTTTCTGGTCGATGGAGATAGCGGGGGACAGGCCGTCAATCTGGTCAACATCGGGCTTCTCCATCTGCCCCAGAAACTGCCGCGCATAGCTGGACAGGCTTTCCACATAGCGCCGCTGTCCCTCGGCATAAATGGTATCGAACGCCAGAGAGCTTTTGCCCGACCCGGACAGCCCCGTAAACACAACGAGCTTGTCGCGCGGGACGGTCAGGCTGACATTGCGCAGGTTATGCTCTCTTGCGCCGCGAATGATGATTTGGTCGTTCATCGTTGCAATCCTCCTTGGCTTAGGAACACAGTATAGCACATTTTGTCCGGCACATGCAAGGCGAACACGAACAAATATTTTCGTATGAAGGCTTCAAGAGGCGGAAAATGCCAGCAACGGCATTCGTGCGGGGAATTTTTTTGCGGAAGTGTTGACATGCCAAGGGAACAGTGTATAATAATAGTAATAAAGGAGGTTGTTCCTATGAAAAACAAATGGTTCGTGTCTCTGCTGATGGTCGTTGTGATGATGTGCGCCTGCTGGACGGGGGCACTCGCGGAGGATGAGGAACGCGAGACATTCACGTCTGGGGACTATGAGTATGCGCTGCTGGATGATGGTACAGTGGAGATTGCAGGGTACAAAGGAAGCGCAGACCTCCTTGCCATTCCTGCTGAGCTTGATGGAAAGACGGTTACCGCCATTGGCGACTATGCGTTCGCCCGCTGCTCTTCCCTGACCTCCGTCTCCATCCCCGATTCCGTTACCTCCTTTGGGGACGGTGCGTTCTTTGCTTGCGATTCCCTGACGAGCATCAGCATCCCCGATTCCGTTGTACAAATTGGTGAGAATCCTTTTACATCTTGTTCCTCATTGAAAATCATATCTGTTTCTCCTGAACATCTATATTTTGCCGCTATTGATGGTGTTTTATTCCGCAAAGCTGATAAAGCCTTGATCTCATATCCTGCTGGAATCAAATCTCCAACTTATACCATTCCGCAAGGAATTACCTCCATTGGGGTTGCGGCGTTCTCCAGGTGCAAATTCCTGACAAGCATCACCATCCCCGATTCCGTTACCTCCATTAGGGATTGGGCGTTCTCCTCCTGCGATTCTCTGACGAGCATCACCATCCCCGATTCCGTTACCTCCATTGGGGTCGGCGCGTTCGAATCCTGCTATTCTCTGACGAGCATCACCATCCCCGATTCCGTTACCTCCATTGGGGACTGGGCGTTCGCCTCCTGCAATTTTCTGACAAGCGTCACTATCCCCGATTCCGTTACTTCCATTGGGGACGGCGCGTTCCTCAGGTGTTCATTCATGTGTTCATCCAACCTGACCCTCACCGTCCCCCGCAACTCCTACGCAGCTGAGTACGCCAAAACCAACGACATCCCCTACACCTACCCCGACGCCAACGACTGGCTCAACAACTAACCCTACAACAAAATCTCTTTCCGCCTTGCCCCCACACCTTCGCCGGGGGCAAGGCGCTTTTTCTTCCCCCTTGCAGTCCTCCCGCGAAAGTGGTATGATAGAAGGCAGAACGCAAGGAGGCGGCGAAGATGGAGCGTATCCGCAAAATTCCTGACGACAGCGACCGCGTATCCCCCGATGAGGATGACGAGGATATGTCGCCCTATGAACCGACGTACCGCGACGGCAGCGCGAAAAACGAGTGCTGGCGCGACGACGACGGCTGATGATCCCCCCGAAAGGAGAAGACCCCCATGCTGACCATTGATTTTCTGACGGACTATGTGTGTCCGTTCTGCCTTGTGACGAAGGAAAACCTCCGCGCGGCGTTGAAAACGCTGCACCAAGAGGCGGAAATCATCGAGCATCCGTATGCGCTGACCCCCCGAAGGCGGCGAGGCGACCGACATCTGCGACAAGGAGCATCGGGCGTATTTCGCGCGGCTGAAAGAACCCGCGGAGACGGTCGGGCTGAATATGCAGCTTCCGCCGGAAATCCGCCCGCGCCCAATGACGTATCTGGCGTTTGAAGGGGCGGTGCTGGCGGAAAAATCGGGCAAGCACGAAGCGTGGAGCGACCGAGTTTACCGCGCGTATTGGGTCGATGGGCGCGACATCGGGCAAATTGACGTGCTGTGCGTGCTGGCGGCGGACATCGGACTGAATGCGGACGAAATGCGTCAGGCGCTCGAAAACCGCGCCTACGCGGACGACGTGAAGACCGCCATCCAGCACACGCTGGACACCTATCATCCGCGCGGCGTGCCGATTCTGTTCGTCAATGGGCAGCGCATCCGCTTGCGGGCGTACACGCTGCCGGAAATGACGGACGTGCTGCGCGGCGTGATTCCGGCGGAAGAAAATCAGGAGGAAACGGGCTGCTCCGCGGACGGATGCCGCCTGAATTGGTAAGCAATGCAAACACTAACACATCGGGTGCAGTATTATGAAACCGACCGCATGGGCGTGACGCACCACTCGAATTATATCCGCTTCATGGAGGAAGCGCGCGTGGCGTATCTGGAGCAGCTCGGCTTCCCGTATGCGGAACTGGAGCGCCGCGGGGTGATTTCGCCCGTGACGGCGGTGAACTGCAAGTATCTGGCGACGACGACGTTCGACGACCGCATCACGGTGGATGTGCGCGTGGAGGCGTTCAACGGCGTCGTGCTGACGATTGGCTACGACATGACGAAGCAGGACGGAACGCGTGTGTTCACCGGCTCGTCCGAACACTGCTTCTTGAATCCCGAAGGGCATTTCATTCGGCTGCAGCGCGATCAGAAGGAGTTTTACGAAATGCTGATGCGCGAGCTGAACGTCCATCATCCAGCAGAAGGAGAAACATCGCATGAATAACCAGACGACAATTGGCATTCTTGGTTCCGGCACATGGGGCATTGCGCTGGCGCGGCTGCTGCACCGCAACGGGCACGATGTGACCGTGTGGTCAAAATTCCCGAAGGAAATCGAAAATCTGTCTGCTACGCGCACGCATCCCGCGCTGCCAGGGCTGGTGATTCCGGAAACGGTGCATTTCACCTGCGATTTGCAGACAGTGGCAAGCGGCAAGGATATTCTGCTTTTTGCCGTGCCGTCTATCGCCATTCGGCAGACGGCGGAAAGCGCGCGCCCGTTCATCCCGGACGGACAGATTATCGTGGATGTTGCCAAGGGCATTGAGCCGGACACACTCATGACCATGACCGAGGTCATCCGCGACGAATTGAGCAAGGACGGTCAGCATGACCATGTGAAGCTTGTCGCGCTGTCCGGCCCGACCCATGCGGAGGAAGTCGCGCTTGACATGCCGACTTCCATCGTATCCGCCTGCACGGACATGCAGGTGGCGGAAACGGTGCAGGATGTGTTCATGAACACCTGTATGCGCACCTATACGAACACGGACGTGCTTGGCGTAGAGCTGTGCGGCGCGATGAAGAACATCGAGGCGCTCGCCGTCGGCATTTCCAGCGGGCTGGGCAACGGCGACAACGCCCGCGCCGCCCTCATCACGCGCGGCATTGCCGAAATCAGCCGTCTGGGGCTGAAAATGGGCTGCGCGGAGTACACGTTCGGCGGACTGGCGGGCATCGGCGACCTCATCGTGACGGCGACGTCCATGCACAGCCGCAACAACCGCTGCGGCATCCTCATCGGGCAGGGTGTTCCGCCGCAGGAAGCCGTTCGGCAGGTCGGCACGGTGGAGGGCATCAACGCGCTGCCCGCCGCGATGCAGCTGATGGAGCGCTATCAGGTGGAAATGCCGATTGCCAAGGCGGTAAACGCGGTCGTGAAGGGCGAAATCAGCGCGAAGGACATGGCGCTGGCGCTCATGACGCGCGACAAGACGAGCGAAGTGCGTCAGAGCGAACTGGCGGTTCGCTTCGAGAGCGCCCTCATGCGCCACATTTCCGGCGGCATCATGCGCCGCGTGATGGTCATCGGGGAATTTGCGGATTTGTCGCACGAGGCGATTGCGTTCCTGACCCGCGCGAAGGACGAGGGCGGACACCTGACGGTCGCGCTGACCGGATGTGCGCAGGATGTGCGGAAAAGTTCGCTGCTGGCGCTGCGGTGCGTTGACCGCGTGTTGGAATTGGAGACGGAGAAGCTGACGCTGCCGGAGCTGATGCGCCTGTACCGCATTGAAGTGCTGGTGCTGGCGAAGGGGCAGGACGTGCCGGAGATGCTTCCGCCGACGGTGAAGGTGAAGTATCTCTGAACCACAGGTTCTCCCCAATAAACACGCGGGCATTGTATGCAAATGCGCTCAACTGAATCGCGCGAAAGGGAGTCCAGAGGGTCGAAGACCCTTTGGCGGAGTCAAGGGGCAGCGCCCCTTGCGTCCCCCCAATAAACACGCGGAACCAGTATGAGAGTGTCACCAACTCAATCGCGAAAAGGGTGTCGAGAGGGTCGAAGACCCTTCGCGGGTGCAGGGCAGAGCCCTGCCGGAGTCCAGAGGCAGAGTCTCTGGCGCCTCCCCACGTCCTCCCATAAGAAAGGAAAAAAACGGATGCAAGCACAGGAAACCCTGCGGAAGTACTTTGGGCATGAGGCGTTCCGACCGGGGCAGGAAGTCATGGTGAATGCGCTGACGCACCACCGGGATGCACTCGGCGTGATGCCCACGGGCGCGGGGAAATCCATGTGCTATCAAGTGCCGGCGCTGATGCTGCCGGGGGTCTCGATTGTCATTTCGCCGCTGATTTCGCTGATGGCGGATCAGGTGGCGGCGCTCAAAAGCGCGGGCGTTCCAGCTGCGTACCTCAACAGCTCACTGACGCCCCGCCAGATGGATCTCGCCATGCAGCGCGCGCGGCAGGGCGCGTACAAAATCATCTACGTCGCCCCAGAGCGCCTCGAAACGCCCTCGTTTCAGACGATGGCGCAATCCATGCCGATTTCTCTGCTTGCCGTGGACGAGGCGCACTGTGTCTCCCAGTGGGGGCAGGATTTCCGCCCGGTGTATCTGCGCATCGCGGATTTCGTCGATTCGCTGCCCACCCGCCCGGTCATGGGCGCATTCACCGCGACCGCAACCGAGCGCGTCCGGCAAGATATCATCCGCCTATTGCGCCTGCAAAACCCGGAGACGGTCACGACCGGCTTTGACCGTCCGAACCTCTACTTCGAGGTCATCCGCCCAAAGAACCGTGATGCTGCCCTCATGGATATTCTCCGCCGGAAACGCGGCGAAAGCGGCATCGTCTACTGCGCAACGCGCAAGGCGGTCGAGCAGGTCTGCGACAAGCTGATTCGCGCGGGTATCGACGCGACGCGCTATCACGCGGGATTGAGCGACGAGGAGCGCAAGGAGAATCAGGAGAAATTTCAGTACGACACCTGCCCAGTGATGGTCGCGACGAACGCGTTCGGCATGGGCATCGACAAATCCAACGTGCGGTTTGTCATTCACTACCAAATGCCGCGCTCGATGGAGGCGTACTATCAGGAGGCGGGGCGCGCCGGACGCGACGGCGAGGCGGCGGAGTGCATCCTGCTGTACAACGGGTCGGACATTTTCACCGCGAAGTGGATGATTGAGCACACAGAGCCGAACGAGAACATGACGGCGGCGGAGCAGTCGGCGGTGCGCTATCAGGACATGAACCGCCTGAACCGAATGGTGGATTACTGCACGAAGCCCGGCTGCCTGCGGGCGTTTATCCTGCGGTACTTCGGGGAGAATACCGCGCAGGATTGCGGGCATTGCAGCGCCTGCTGCGGCGCGCGCTACGGCGAGGCGGAGGAAATCGCCCGGCAGCGGCGGCGAGGAGCGGACGGCGCACATCTGGGGCAGCAGGCGACGGCGGAGAAGGTCGGCAGCATCGGGAAAATCGAAGCCCCGGCAGGCGGCGATTTGTTCGAGCAGCTGCGGCAGGTGCGATTGGCGCTCTCGAAGCTCTATCACGTTGCGCCGTTCATCATTTGCAGCGACGCAACCCTAACGTCCATGGTGCGGCGCAAGCCGGAAACGCTCGAAGGAATGCGGAGCGTCAGCGGCATGGGCGAAATCAAAACCGCGCGCTACGGCGAAGCTTTCCTTCAGGTGATTCGCCCGTATGTGGCGCAGGAACGGAAGATGAAGGCGAATGTGAAGCTGCTGGCAGAGCGTGCGCAGTCCGCCGCGTTCCGCAACCCGGTGCGCACCGCCCCCAAGCCGATGCCGCCCAAGCCCGTCTACACGCCCCCGCCCGCGCCGGTCATCCCGGACATCGACTGGGACAACCTTAGCGACCCGGAGGTACTGTCTGACGCGTACCTATCGGGCTTAACGATTCGCGAAATGTCGCAGAAATCCGGCCTATCCGAAAGCTGGCTTCGCGAAAAACTGCGGAGCATGGACTTGATATTCTGATGGGGAACGCCAGAGGCTCTGCCTCTGGACTCCGCAAGGGGCTTTGCCCCTTGACCCTTTTGCGCGATTGAGTTGTGCGCATTGGCATACTATGCCCGCGTGTTTATCCACGAGGTATGCATTTCCACTGACAGCCGCATAAAGAAAGCCCACTGGGAGTTTCAAACCTCCACAGTGGGTTCTTTCATAATTTACGCATTCAGCACCGACCGCAAAAACGCCTTCGTGCGCTGGTTCTGCGGGTCTTCAAACACTTGCGTCGGCGTGCCTTCCTCGATGATGTAGCCGTCCGCCATGAACAGCACGCGGTTGCATACTTCCTTCGCAAAGCCCATTTCGTGCGTCACGCACAGCATCGTCATGCCCTCGGACGCAAGGTCTTTCATGACGTTCAGCACCTCGCCAACCAGTTCCGGGTCAAGGGCGGAGGTCGGCTCGTCAAAGAGCATGATTTCCGGCTTCATCGCCAAGGCGCGCGCAATCGCCACGCGCTGCTGCTGTCCGCCGGAGAGGCGGTTCGGATATTCATCCGCTTTGCTCTTCAAGCCAACGCGGTCAAGCAGCGTCAGCGCCTCTTGACGTACCTGCTCCTTGTCCTCGTGCTTGACGATAATCGGCGACATCATCACGTTGTCCAGCACCGTCTTGTGCGGGAAGAGGTTGAAGCGCTGAAAGCACATGCCCATTTCCAGCAGAAGCTGCTGCTGCGCCTTCTTGTCGATGCGCTCGACCGTGTGGTCATGCTCGCGGTGCAGCAGCAGATGCCCCTTGATGAAGATTTTGCCGCCCGTAATCGTCTCCAGCTGGTTCAGCGAGCGCAGATAGGTGGATTTGCCCGCGCCGGACGGGCCAATCAGGCAGATGACTTCACCCTTTTTGACCTGCAGGTTGATGTCCTTCAAGACTTCCAGCTTGCCGTAATGTTTGGAAACATGCTGCGTTTCCAGCATGAACGCTTCCTGATTTTCCATCGGGACACCTCCTTATTCGTACACCGAGAATTTCTTCTCGATTTTGTTGAAGATGAACGTGAACAGCGCGGTGATAATCAGATAGAGAATCAGCGCAGGGATAAAGACGAGGTTCGAGCCTTCGCTGGTGCGGATGTTGTTGGCAATCGTCGTGATGTCCTGCAAAGAAATCGCGAACACAATCGACGCATCCTTCAGAATCATGACGAACTCATTGCAGACGGGCGGAATCATCCGGCGAATCGACTGCGGGATGACGATGTGCGACATGGTCTGCCAGTAGGTCATGCCGAGGGCCTTCGCGGCTTCATGCTGACCCTTGTCGATGGACTGAATCGCCGCGCGGACGATTTCCGCGCAGTACGCGCCGGAGTTCAGGCTGAACGTGATGCACGAGGCAAGGAACGACCCCATGTAGGTTGCGTCTGTGCCATAGGCGCTGAACAGCCCCGTCCACGAGAAGTCGAAGAGCTTCGGCAGCGTGAAATAGACGACGAAGAGCTGAATCAGCAGCGGCGTGCCGCGGAAGAAGAAGATATAACCGCTGCAAATCTTGCTGAGCGGCTTGAATTTGCTGATCTTGCCCAGCGACAGCAGGGTGCCCAGAATCAAGCCGAAGAACACGGTGATGGTCGTCAGCAGGATGGTCAGCTTTGCGCCGTACATCAGGTTGCGGCCGCCGCCGAGCATCCGGTAGGTGTAGTTAATCATCTGCCCGACGACCTGCATTGCGCCATCATTCGCCGGAATAATCTGGTTGCAGAAGCCAACGTAGCTTTCCGACACAACGTCGCGCCCGCTGGACGAGACGGACAGATAGCTGACGCAGAACAGCGGGTTATAGGAAATGGTCAAGCGCTTGCGGGTGCTCTGCGCATCCTCCGCCAGGCGCTGCTGCATGGCTTCCGAGGTGTTCGCCAGCATTTCCTCGCGCGTGGGCATCATGGTCGAGAGAATCCCAACGACGATGAGGACGAGCAGCACAATGCTGACGACGATTTTTGTTTTCCGCTGCCACCGATCGACCCGGAACAGCTTTGCGGGCATTTTTCCCTTCATATCCGATTCCTTTTCCGCCGCATGGTCAGCGGATTCCCTTCTCACACAAAAAACCGCGCCCTGTCGGATGGGATGTTTCCACCCGGCAGGTGCGGATTGTTTGCGGCTGTTGGCTGATTACTCCGCAGTTTCCTCGGAGTCCGCGCCGAACCAGTACTCGTAGATTTCCTTCAGCGTGCCGTCTTCTTCCAGTTCCTGCATCGCCTGATTGATGGCGGCCTGCATGTCGGTGTCGTTCAGACCCATCGCGATGGCGAACTGCTCACCTTCGGTCATGTCCTGATAGACAATCTTGTACAGTTCCGGATTCTTCGCAACATAGCTTTCCGCAACGCCGCTGTCCACCACAACCGCCTGAATTTCGCCGTTGGTCAGCTGGGTGAAGCAGTTGCTCAGCTTGTCGTTCGCCACCACGGTCACGTTGATGGTCTTGGTGGATTCATAGTCGCCCATCAGGATGTCCGCGGTCGTGCCCTTCTGCACACCGATGACATAGCCGTCCAAATCCATGAAGGAATTGATTTCCACGTCCTTGTCCGCCGGCACAACCACCGCCTGATAGTTGGTGATGTAGGGCAGGGAGAACAGCATGTTCTGCATACGGTCAGGGGTGATGGTCACGGCGGAGCAAACCACATCGTAGTTCACACCGATGCCGTCGAAGATGCCGTCAAAGGAGGTCGTCACAACCTGCATCTGCAAGCCCAGCTTTTCCGCCACAGCCGCCATGATGTCCATGTCCAGACCGACAACGGATTCGCCGTCGTCCGCAACCATCTCGAAAGGCGGATAACCGGCTTCGCAGCCAACCGTCAGCACACCAGCGTACAGGGTCTTGACTTCCGCGGGCGCGGCTTCTTCCGCGAACACGAACGTCACCATCATCATCAGAGCAATAACCACACTCAGCAGCTTCTTCATTGTTACCATCCTCCTGAAAACAGGTTTTTCACGATTTTATTGTCCGCCGGAGCGCTTCCGGGGAACAGTGCATAGTATAGCGCAGAATCATCCGCTTGTCAATGCATATTCATACATTTTCCGTGAATTTTTTTTGATGATGCCGTCGTTTCGCTCAGCACCACCGCCGCGAAAATCACCAGAAAGCCCAGTCCCATTCGGATGGTCAGCTTTTCGCCCAGAAAAATCACGCCGGACAGCGCCCCGAACACGGATTCGAGGCTCATCAACAGCGCCGCATGAGACGTCGGTGCGAGCTTCTGCGCGATATTCTGGCAGGACGATGCCAGCATGGTTGAGAACACCGCGACATACAAAATGCCGCCGATGGACTGCATGTTCCACCGTATCGGCATCCCCCGCTCCGTCGCCAGCGACCAGCACAGCCCCGTCAGCGCCGCGAACGCAAACTCCAGCACAATCAGCGCATAAGTATCCATGCGTTCATTGCAGCGCCCGACGGAGATAATCTGCGCCGCATACAGCACGCCGCACACCAGCGTCAGCACGTCGCCGCGATTCAGTCCGCCGCTTTCGCCGTCCAGCGAGAGGATGCCGATGCCCAGCAGCATCAGCACCGCCGCGACATATCGCCGCGCGCCGAGCTTCTCATGGAACAGCACCGCACTGCCGAACGGCACCAGCAGGACGTAAATCGTCGTCAAAAACGCATTTTTCCCGGCGGTCGTGTCCTGCAATCCAATGGTTTGCACAATGTACGCCAGCCCGGTCAGTACGCCGACGAGCAGCCCCATCAGCACCTGTCCGCGCGTCAGCCCCCGCAGATGCTTGCGGAGAATCACGCCGCTGATGAGCGCCGCAATGCCGAAGCGCAGCGCAATCATCATCGACGGCGGCACACTGTCCAGCGTATTTTTCACCACTGCGAACGCTGACCCCCAGATAATTGCCGCTGCCAGCAGCAATCCATCCGCAATCCATTGTTTCTTCGTCATTCTGCATCCTCTTTTCGTTCTTTTCGCGCCGCAAGCGCTTGCAACTGGCCGTCCTGCGTGTTATACTGACAGTATCAAATTGGGAGGAGGGGGTTTCCCCATGAAAAAGTTCATCGAAGAGTTTAAGAAGTTCGCCCTGCGCGGCAACGTGATGGACATGGCGGTCGGCGTCATCATCGGCGGCGCGTTCACCGGCATTGTCACGGCGCTGACGACGAATTTCATCAATCCGCTGCTATCGCTGATTTTCACCGGCGGCCCCGGCGACATTTCCGACGGTGTGGCATGGACATTCGGCGCGGCGTTTGCGTCGTTCCTGACGACGGTGGTGAATTTCTTCATCACGGCGCTGGTGCTGTTTATGCTGCTGAAGGGGATTAACGCGCTGATGAGCATCGGGAAGAAGCCTGCTGCGCCCGCCGCGCCGACGACGAAAAAGTGCCCCTATTGCCTGAGCGAGATTCCGATTAAGGCGACGCGCTGCCCGCACTGCACCTCGGAACTGGATAAGAAATAAGAAAAAAGCAGCAAAAAAGTTCAGTTTGGGAAGCGTGCTCAAGCCTGAGCACCAAAAACGGGTCAAGGGGGGACTTCGTCCCTTTTCGTCTGCCCCTTGCAGGGTCAAGGGACA
>ENA-UOJI01000031-UOJI01000031.1-human-gut-metagenome-genome-assembly--contig:-P79-NODE-31-length-109891-cov-26.819185_pt1 | contig 109891 bp, 125 predicted proteins | sample MGYA00242346_ERZ723893 | MGnify/ENA metagenome assembly ERZ723893 | reverse complement strand
AGTGCGGCGAACATTCTGTCCGCCGCAGGTTTGTATTTTGGTGTGTTTAATTGAGATGAAAAATAAAGCATTGTATATTCCTTTATCAATGTCATCCATTAACTTTATATTTTAATTTTATTTATGAAAAACCTGTACGCTACTTTTGCGTCGGTCTTATCTTCACCTTTTAACCCTATTCGTTCACATTCTTTCCTCGTAAACGATAATGAACTATCATAAATTCTCAGTGTCGAGAGGTTATTTTCATCAATTCCCAAAGTTTTGGCCAAGGTTGTCGGTCTGCCTTCGCCAAAATTCATGTTTATATTATCATCAATAATCAGAGTGTTATCTTCTACTTTGACAGCACCTCTTATAAGTACATTATCAAGCTCAATTCGCGCTTCTGCCTTATTCGCTTTGCAGGCTAAATGAAGCATTCCACCGTAAAGAAAAAACTCACCGACCATGTTCTCATCGGTCAGAATTTTATACGCTTTACCATTTTTATCTATCTCATTTTCACTTTTTTTAGTACCATCCTCGTTATGAGTTGCTCTGTAAATATAACTGTAATAATCATCTGCAGGATATGCTTCGGTTACCGTTATTAAGTAATCGCCATCAGCACAGTGTATTATTTTACCTAGCAAATCATGTGCAAGGGTTTGTGCATCTTTATTTCCAACTAAATCTTTTCCCAGCTTTAATTCTTTTAATTCTTCCATAATAAAACTCCTTTTCAATTCAATCCCAAATTCTTAACATTACAACCGGTCCGCTATCCTTGAATATCTCTTCACCGACGGTAATTGAATATTTTTCATAAGGCTCGACCGAGGTTGCCCAAACGCCCTCTCTTTTCTTGAACTCATCGACAAGCTCACAGGTCGGAACAGCACTTAAATCAAAACTCATATAAATTCCCCCCTTGCTTATTTGCTTTCATTATAGCAAATCGTATTTTTTCGTCAACTGCCATCCGAGGCACTTATTTCGCCGTTTTATACGAGCAACCGCATAACACCCACATATTTATCTTTTTTCGGGATTGCTTCCGATCATAATATCTACATCGAATTTATGATCCATATTATGCAATAGTTTATGGTTCTTTTTTCGGACATAAAACATTTTTTAAAGCTGCATATTATTAAATTCTTCATCATTTATCTTTATTGAATCAAAGGTATAAAAATTATCAAGGCTTTGCACCGAAACTCTTGACGGGGTATCGTTAATATAATTCCACACACTCCAGTTTTCAAAGCTCGCTGTATTATTTGAAAACGAAGTAATGTACAATGCCTCCATAGGCATAATTTTCCCTAACACGCAAACATCTAATTTATGCTGCGGATAAAACAAGCAATCATCATTTGCGCCTTTGTATTGTTCAAATGACGACAAGGTTGAAACGATACAAATTTTCTTATCAAAAGCAAAATCATAAAAGTATTTCAACACTTCAATTTGTAATTTTGGGCTGTATTTTTTAAGCAAGGCCTCAAGATACGGAATGTAGACAATATCTATATTCAAATCGAGAATTTTTGATTTAATATCCTCTGTAAAAGCAATTATGTTATCATCGGGCATACACTCGCAAAAATAGAGCTTTTTATCATCAAATCAAGAAAGGTTGTTTTGGTGATTTTTTCGTCCAACAGCTTTTAAGAAATCGCGAACAATTGCATTAGAAAAAGGCGATATAATTAAAACTCGTTTGCCTACGTTAACGGCTTCGATAACAAAACTGTTCACCATTCTTATAAGATATGTATTAAATTCATCGGTACAAAACAACTTAAACATATCTTTTTCAAATATGCAAAGCTCATCTAAATCATTGCTACTCGTTTTTGTAAGATTTTGATTTTGTTCTTCCTCAAACGGGTTTAAGTATTCTTTAATACGATCGGTAAAAGGAGTTATTGCGGGTAAATTGTTGAGATACTGGTTGTCGGCATCTAAATCTTTAATTTCAAAGCTGTTGCAATTATCAATAAATTTTTTTGCCATTTCAATTATATGATCGTTTTTTGAGCGATTCATAATTTCTCCTCCGTTTTGCTTAATCCAAATAACATTTATAATGCTTGCTGAAATCCAACTTAATAATCGGTTCGCCCTCAATTTCAAACGCTTCTTTTATACCTAAGATAAACTCGTTTGATATATCCGGATTCATATAAACAATCGCTTTGTTTTTAGTTCCTTTGACAACCCTTCCACGAGGGTAGTAATTGTATGGCTTGTTACAATTTTGGGGCTTAACATATTTCCACAGTTTTTCGTGATTATATGTATCACCCGATTTTGCAATGCCGTCGGGATATTTACTTTTGTCAAACGGAATTGCAAGCAACTTATTATCAATTAACCAAAACACGCCTTGCTTCATATCATCACCCTTTCTTGATGTGATTATATAAAACGTTATGAACCGAATTTCGGGCATAATAAAACACCACAATGATTTCTCACCGTGGTGTCAATGTTATATTAGATTTTTCAAATATGGTTTGTAATTTTCAGCATTAAAACCACATCTCGCAGAAGGATGACGAAGCCCATAAACGTGAACATCTCTCTTTAGCATTGTTTTTGCATTTTTATGTTGTTCACCTTTTAAATAAACACAATGTCTTATAAAATCTCTTTTTTTGCCCACAAACAAATTACCGTTATCTAAATCAGGTTGTTTTTCAGCAGCTGTTTTATTTTTGGAACAACTAGGCAGATTATTATAAACTGTTCTACCGAAAACAAATACTATATCAATTTCATTTTTATTTATAAATTCAAATAATTCATTATTGTATATTTCTTTATTGTTTTTAATTAAAATTTTTGCTTTTGAATCACCTATACCACACAATCCGTCAACATAGTTTGCAAAATATACATTATTCCAAAAACTTTCAAATTCATCATCAATATCCTTTACATTTTCAAAAAAGCATTTAGCAATTTTATGAAAAAATTGATATTTCTTTTCACCTGGATTTGAATAAAAATTTTGAACTACTGAATCAGTAGTGAAATCATTATACCCATCTTTATCATAATGCGACTCTCCTAATATAAGTATTCTTTTACTTTGATGTTTTGCATTTTTACCTTCATAAACACCTTTAAACATTTTCATCACCCACCTAATAATAACAAATCAAACAGTTAATTACAACATTCATCAATCTTTACCGCTGAGCATATCGGCTAAGGCATCGTCCATTTTCTTTTGTGCCGAAGCCTCTAAATTCTTTGAATGTGCGACACGCTTTGCGTATTGAATTTTGAAATGCGTTTCAGAAAAAGAAAAAATAAAAGGCAGAGATTATCTCTGCCCTTGGAGCTACTGGCCGGACTTGAACCGGCGACCTGCTGATTACGAATCAGCTGCTCTACCAACTGAGCCACAGTAGCAAATGTTATTCAAAACAAAAACAGCCTTGATTTAGCTGCTCACATATTATAAATGAACCGCGCTGTTTTTGCAAGAGTAAAAAGCAAAAAAGTTCAGTTTTTGACAAACATATCATCTTGGATTGTGAAATCGCCGTATATGTGATAATATATTATAAGCTTGCAGGCTGTCTGTAATCGGATTTTCCGTTTACTTCGCACACAAGCTGTACTTTTTATTTAAAGGGGTAATATAATGAGCATAGCCGTAGTTACCGGTGCCTCCGGAGGTATCGGTGCCGAAATTGCAAAACGACTGGCACAGGACGGTTTTTCCGTTGCACTTATATATAACAGAAACGCCGAAAAAGCACAGAAAACGGCTGACGAAATAACTCTTTCGGGCGGCAGCGCAAAAACGTATAAATGCGATGTACGTGACAGCTCGGAAATAACTTCGGCAATTGAAGCAATAGAGCGTGACTTCGGCGAAATAAGCGTACTTGTAAATAATGCCGGAATATCCGAGCAAAAGCTCCTCACCGATATTACGGATTCGGATTGGGAAAATATGATAAGCACAAATCTAAGCGGTGCTTTTTACTTTTGCCGTGCCGTACTCCCCTATTTTGTTCACAGAAAATCGGGTAGGATAATAAACATCTCCTCTATGTGGGGCGAGACGGGAGGCTCGTGCGAGGTGCATTATTCCGCGGCAAAAGCAGGCCTTATAGGTCTTACCAAAGCACTTGCAAAAGAAGTTGCTCCGTCCGGAATTACTGTAAATGCAGTATCCCCCGGCGTTATAAACACCGAAATGGTGACAAAGCTCGGTAAAGATACCGTAGATATGCTGCGTGAAGAAATCCCCGTGATGCGACTCGGTACTCCCGAAGACGTGGCAAATGCGGTTTCATTCTTAGCCGATGACAGAGCGTCATATATTACAGGGCAAATAATCTCCGTAAACGGCGGCATAGTTATTTAGTAATTACAAGGTTCTGTATACAAAAATCGTATAAGCAAAAAACGGGATGTAAAACTTATGTTTTACATCCCGAATTTATTATTTGTCTTTTTTATCGCCGCCTACTCTTGACCAATCGACAAGAATATGCTCGTTATAGAAATTGCTTCGTTTTTCAAGCTCTTCGTTTACAAAATCGGTTCCGTCACGCTCGAAGAGAGTCGGTGTATCAGAGAAGAGGTTTGTTCCTATACCGAGCTTATTGCCCTCTATCTCAACGCCGATACTTGCGAGCATTGTCGGCAGCATATCAAACGTCGCCCACTCGCGGTTATGGAAGCGAGTATCGGGAGCCGAGGTGCAGTTAGGTGTGGGATTAAGTATAAGGTTAAAGCATGTACGTCTGTAATTCGGGTCAAAGTCCTTAAAGAAATTCTGATCCATACTAAGGTGGTCGCCGTTAATTACAATGGTAGTATTCTCATAGAACGGCTGAGACTGTATCCAACGTACAAACTTAACCGTCTCTGCCTGGCTGTAGAATATTACGTTTGCATACTGCTTATCAAACGGAGTCTTGGCATTGGGAGAAAGGTAGCCGTCCGGGAAGTGCGTATCAGCCGTTTCCATAACGAAATAGAAAGGTTTGTCTTCGCCTGCCAAGCGTGTAAGCTCCATCTTTGCATATTCATAGAGCTTGTCATCCTCATAGCCCCACCAAACGCTGTAATCTTGAGGAATAAAGTTATCTTCCTTCGCACGCTTGTGGTCCATTATCTTGTAATCGCCGTGCTCCTCAAAGAAGTAGTCAAGTCCGCCGAAGGATGCATCTGCACCGAACATAACGGTTTGATTATAGCCCTGTTCTTTTAATATATCACCTATTGTGGTAGCTCCCGGCAGGAAGTTGTCGGCAGAGCCGTATGCATTTGCGCCGACCGGCACCTTCATGGGCAAGCCGCTACTCATATTCACCATTGAAGCCACAGACCAGTTGGCGCCCGTCGAGGACGGATTACCGCCGAAGCCCTCGGGAAGATCCGAGAAATTGTAGCCCTCCTTTGAGAGCTTTCCAAGGTCGGGAAGAAGATTTGTGTCCATATATCCGCCGAGCTCTTTTGAGAAATACGAGTTCTCCATAGATTCGAGATAAATATGGATAAGGTTGCGTTTTTTCTCCGGGAAGGTCATTTTAACCTTTTTGGGATCGGCAAAATTATCTTCTATGTACGGCGAATCATCAGCATAAGCCGCATAGAGCTTTTGAAGAGAAAGCTTTTTTACACCGAACACCACGCCGCCGGAAAGCATAAGAAGTGCCAAGAAAAGAGCCGTGAGACGTCTTGCAAGTCCCGAAAATACTGTGCGCTGTTTTTCGTGAAGCTTGTATAAGATTTTTCTCGTTGAAAAAGCAAATACGCAAAACAGAACTGTTACCACAGCGGTAAGCAAAACAGGACCTTGGAACAGCGTATTCATAACCTCGGGGCTTGCGCCACCGGTGTCGGAATTCAAATTTATCATCATCTGGTCGGGTGTAAGTCCGGCAAATGTATCTGCCGCCCAGATGGAAGCCGTGAATGCCGCCATACCGAGAGCAGCAAAAAGCACCGACAAAATACGAAGTATCCATGCGCCGACCTTGTGCTTCGGCTTTGTGTGTGAAAAGGATATCACACCCTCGACAACACCGCGACCGAACAAAAATACAAGCCCGACAGCCAAAACAAATACAAAATACTTGAGCGGATACCATTTACCGTGCTCCGATGTCAAAAGCACATTCGGTATTTTCAGTATCAGCGACATAATTCCGAGTGATGCCAAGTTACTCACTAGAGTATCGCGTAACACTGCAATAATGCAAGCAGGCGCGTTTCTCTTGCGCGTCAACAGAAAAATATCCGCAACGCTCAAAAGAAGTCCCGCAAGAACTCCCAAGAACCAAAACATATATATCCCTCTTTCATTACATTGTAACGGTAATTTTACCATACATAAAATCCGTTTGCAAGGATATTTTTTCGCAATTTGCACAAACAGGAAACGCATAAAGTAAAAGCCCCGTAATTTCTGATAAATAAGGGGTTTTACGGACACAAGAATCCGCAAAGCCCTTTATTAAATATATTTAGTTGTAAATTACACTTTGCCGTATCAAGCTTATTTCATTGCTCATCGGAAAACAGTTTTTCCGCGTATCGCACAGCGCCCATGGCGTCCTTTGCGTAAGAATCGGCACCTATTCTGTCGGCATAATCCTGAGTCATAACGGCTCCGCCGACCATCACCTTACATTCGTGATAACGTTTTCTTAAAAGGCGAATGGTCTCCTCCATATTCACAACCGTTGTAGTCATAAGCGCACTCAGACCCACGAGCTTGACCTTCTCTTTTATTGCTGTATCAACTATAATTTCCGGGTCAACATCTTTACCGAGGTCGATTACATCAAAGCCGTAGTTTTCAAGCAATACCTTAACAATGTTTTTCCCTATGTCGTGAATATCGCCCTTGACGGTGGCTATAACTACCTTATTCTTTTTCTCGCTGCCGTTCGCTTCGGCAGGTATGCTTGCCTTGATTTCGTCAAATGCCGCCTTTGCCGCATCGGCACTCATAAGAAGCTGAGGCAAAAAGATTGTTCCGTCCTCAAAACCTTTACCGACAATATCAAGTGCCGGTATCAAATATAGATTTATAATGTCAAGAGGCTGTTCCGTCTTTAAAAGCTCTCTTGCATTCTCCCCTGCCGCTTTGGAAAGCCCGTTTATAACCGCAGTTTTAAGGTCGGTTTTATCATTTTTTGCCGTCGGTGCCGAATCCGACGTCTTGCTTATGTACGTCTCAAAATTTTCATCGTACCCGTTAAGCGCGCAATAGGAATAAAAAGCATTCATCATACTGTCGGATTTCGGATTTATAATACCTGCCGAAAGTCCGCTGCCCATGGCAAGAGTGAAAAATGCCGCGTTTATGTTATCGCGTTTCGGAAGGCCAAAGGAAATATTTGAAACTCCCAAAACCGTATTTACGCCTAGGGTGTTGCGAACATATGACAGAGCCTGTAACGTTCTCTTTGCGTTTTCAGCCCCGGTGCTTACGGTCATAGCAAGCGTATCTATTATGAGGTCCTTTTTATCTATACCGTATTCCTTTGCGGTATTTATTATTTTCTCGGCTATTTTGATTCTGCCCTCGGCACTTTCGGGAATACCGCTTTCATCAAGCGTAAGGCAAACCACGACTCCGCCGTATTTTTTAGCGAGCGGAAAGATTTTTTCCATACTCTCTTTTTTGCCGTTTACCGAATTTATAAGCGGCTTGCCGTTATATATGCGAAGTGCCTGCTCCATTGCCGCGGGATCGGAGGTGTCTATTTGAAGCGGAAGATTTGTAATTCCCTGTATGCCCTTAACGGTATCGCACATCACTTTCGGCTCATCGATTTCGGGCAAACCGACGTTAACGTCAAGTACATCCGCTCCGCATTCGACCTGAGACAGAGCCTCGGAAAAGATATATCCGCTGTCGCCCGAAACGAGTGCCGCTTTAAGTTTTTTCTTGCCCGTCGGATTTATTCTTTCACCGATTATTATAGGTCTTTCGCCTATTACAGCCGTTTTTGAGTATGATGTAACCGCTGTAATGCTTTTTTGCTTTACAGGTAAAACAGGGATATCCTTGCACAGCTTTACAGCCTCTTTCAGGTGTTCAGGCGTAGTTCCGCAGCAACCGCCGAGCAGCGAGACACCCATTTCGGCAAGTTCCTTTAAATCATTGGCAAAGTCCTCCGGTGTGACATTGAAAAACGTAACTCCGTTAACACATTCGGGTAACCCCGCATTGGGATTTACTGCCAAAGGCGTGCTTGAATATTTTAAAAGCTCCGGTAGAAGAGAAAGCATCTGACGAGGTCCGAGTCCGCAGTTAAAGCCTATTGCGTCAACACCGAGCCCCTCAAGCATAAATACCGCCGTCTTGATGTCGGAGCCGGTAAGCAGCTTGCCGCTCTCATCAAATATCATGGTTACAACTATCGGCAAGTCACAATTTTCCTTGGCGGCAAGAACCGCCGCTTTTATTTCGTATGTGTCACCCATCGTCTCGATAAGCACAAGGTCTGCGCCCGCTTTTTTGCCCGCGATAACCTGCTGCTTATAAAGCTCGTATGCCGTCTCAAACGGTAATTCGCCGTACGGCTTTAAGAGCTTTCCCGTAGGTCCCAAATCAAGAGCGACAAAGGTTTTATCCTTGCCGGACACGGCCGTTTTAGCTATATCTATCGCGGAAGTAACAATTTCCTCCACCGTGTAATCGGTACCCTTGAATTTCAGCGCGTTTGCACCGAAGGTGTTTGATTTTATTATATTGCAGCCGGCGTCCGCATACGCCTTGTGAATGGCATAAACGGTATCCCGATGAGTAATATTCCATGTTTCGGGAATTTCGCCGGCAGAAAGTCCGTTTTTTTGGAGCATTGTACCCATGGCTCCGTCAAAAAACAATCTCTCTTTACCTAAAAGGTCGATAAATTTCATAGCTTAACCTCTTCTGAATTCGCAGTTTTTATTTCCGCATGCGGCGCAGGCGTTAAAATTACAGTCCTTATCCTTGGTTAGCCCTATAAACGCCGTAACGGACTTTGTGGGTATCATCATACAATTCTCCGACAGGGTAAGCCCTATGCGCTTGGTGCAGTCAAGCAGCTTAAAAAACTCCTTTTGGCTCTCAAGCGACAAATCGGCATAACCGGGGCTGAAGCGCGGTCTTAAATAATAGCCTCGCTTCTCCTCTTCCTTTGCTATATTTTCGCAGACGTCATCGCAAAAGCTTTCGACAGCCGCCGCCGTTGCCGCTTGCATAACCGCCGCTCGCGCGGTGTCAACTCCCGCGTACCGTCTTACGAGAATATCGCTCTGCATACCGAGCGTTGCGGCAAAAAGCAATATTCTGTCGGAATTTCTCAAATGCTTCACAAGCTTTTCGGAGTGAAATTCGATACCGTCAAGCTTTACGGCACTGTCGGACAGGTATTCGAGTTTGCACTCTCTGTACAGACTTCTCGGCTGAATCGACGTAATTATTTCAATTTTAACGTGATTGATAAGGTCAAGGGTTTTTTCGTCCGCCTCACGACCTTTATAGCCGAGATAGCGAAGAACTTCCTTTGTGTTTATATCCATAAGTGAAACATCCTCTGTGCCGAAAAAAATCGTTATTACATTCTTTTTTATAATAATACAAAAGCAGTAGGAATTCAACAATTTAATTTCTTGACTTAAGGCGGCTCTTATTTTAAAATTAAGCTGTAAAGGGAGTGAAGAAATGCGACTTGACAAATTTTTAAAGGTTTCGCGTATCATAAAAAGGCGTACTGTGGCAAACGAGGTGTGCGACGCAAAGCATGTCAACGTAAACGGCAAGCCGGCAAGAGCATCTTACGATGTAAAAGATGGCGATGTTATTGAAATCACCTTCGGGCAAAAGGTCACAAAATATCAGGTCTTGAATGTAACCGAATATGCAACAAAGGAAAGCGCGTCGTCTATGTATAAGGAGCTTTAAAATGGGCTATATCGAAGATTTACGCAAGCTGATAGGTCACAAAAGAATTGTTCTCAACGGCAGCCTTGTAATCATAGAAAACAAAGACGGAAAAATTTTGATGCAAAAAAGAACATACCCGAAGGGCAAGTGGGGGCTTCCCGGAGGTCTTATGGAATTGGGCGAGTCAACCGTTGAAACAGCTGTAAGAGAGGTTCGGGAGGAAACTAATCTTACCGTCGAAAATCTCAAGCTGCTCGGTGTGTATTCCGGCAAGGATCATCTTTGCAAAGCGGAAAACGGCGACGAATGGTATGTTGTCGTGACCGCCTACACCACAAAGGATTTCAGCGGGACGCTTATGATAAACGACGGCGAATCGGAGGCTCTCGAGTGGTTCTATCCGGAAGAGATACCGAAAAACATCCCGTCTACTCACCGCCTTGTGATAGACGATTACAAAAACGGCTTATAAAAACAGACTTTTTAAAAATAAAAAAGGACTAAGCTTTTGCTTAGTCCTTTTTTGGAGCTGATAGGCAGACTCGAACTGCCGACCTCATCCTTACCAAGGATGTGCTCTACCACCTGAGCCATATCAGCAAACCGCACTACTTGCGAATGCTTGAATATTATACACAAGGAACTACCCTTTTGTCAACACTTAATTTGAATAAGGAGAGGCTTTTACGTCAATAATTTTCAAAGAAGTGCGAAACAGGGCCGTTTTAAGTCTATTTTCCCCGAGCTCGGCACAAAAACAAAAAAATATACTTTTTTAAGCTTACGCATATCCGGATATTTTACAAAAACAACCGCAAATTTCAATTTCACATGCACAAAAAGTCGTCTGTTTCTTGTGCGAACTCACAAAAATGTAACAATAATATCGTCACTTATACATATTGTATGTCTAAATACTACAAATTACCCGTAAAAAGAATATTAAACTTGCAAGAACTTCGCGAAAAGTGTATAATATTGTCATATTATATTGAGGGATTTTGCGCTTTATTTATCATTTTTTTGGTGTAAATTACTCATTCAGTGTAAAAACAGTATGTATGTAAGGTAATTCAAGGAGGAACATTTTGGGCGGAGATTTACACTGCCACACCAAGCTGTCCGACGGCTCACTCGGAATAGAGGACTTGGTTCTTTTGGCAAAAAAGAAGGGAATCGAGACAATAGCCATAACAGACCATGACTGTCTCGCAGGTACAGTAAGAGGAAAAATAATCGGAGACAGATATGGGGTGAATGTCATTCCCGGGGTAGAGCTGTCATCAAGAGACGAAAAAACAGGAAAATACGTAGATATACTTTGCTATCTCAGCGACGCACCGGACAGGCTCCAGGGGCTTTGCCACAAAAACTCGCTTGCCCGTAAAAAAGCAGCTCATTTTATGATGCTCCAGATTACAAAGCGTTATCCGGTATCGGCCGAATTTATCATCAAATGCGCCACCGGGTCAACAAATATTTTTATTCCGCATATAATGCAGGCTCTTATGGAGAGCGGCTATACAAACACCATTTTCGGTGATCTTTATAACAAGCTGTTCAACAAAGAGTCCGACGGCAACATTTTGGTAACGCCGAAATACCCCGATATCGAGGAGGTTGTCGGTGCGATTCACGACGCGGGCGGTATAGCGGTTCTCGCTCACCCGTATCTATACGATAACATCGACTCAATACCTCGTCTTATAGAATGCGGAATTGACGGAATTGAGGTTTGGCATCCGTCGGCAACCGAGGCACAGCGCGCCGAGCTTAAAAAGCTCGCTACCAAAAACAAGCTTTTAATGACAGGCGGAACAGATTTCTGCGGTCTTTACAACAGGTATCCGGTTTCCGTAGGCGACATTGATGTTCCCGATGATGCCGTTACAAAGCTTCTCGGATACAAGGCCAAAATCAGAAGAATGCAGAAAAAGGCTCAAAAAGCCGCTGAGGAAGCCGCAAAGTCAAATTAACCTAAGAAAGGCAGCCTTTAAAAGGCAGGGTTTACTATGGACGACAGCGATGTAAAAATTTTCAAAAAAGAAAAAAGAGATGACAAATTCGACGAGATCGGTCTTATCTCCAAAATGAACGAGGAGAGAGGCAACGGCAACATCGACAAATCAAAGCAGCTCGGCTCTTATCTTGCTTCGATTTTTCTTGACAAGGACGTCCTGCTTCAAAAGCTTCGTCCGATTATCGGCGATAAGGAGTACACAAAGGCCGAGAGTTTCCAGATAAAAATCCTTATGTTCTTTGCCGCCGAGTATCAGCTCAACTCGCTTTTGCCAAATAACATACTCCGGAACACGGCAATAAATGCCCTGTACGATGACATACACGACAAGGCAGAGGAATTCTACAAAGAGTTCTCCGACGGTGCCGAGTACAGCTTTTATTACCTCGCCGTCAGAAAAAACGACGACATATCGCAAAACATAGGTAAATGTTTCTCAATGCTATGCGGTAAGGGTAAGGAAAACGAGGAATACGCCTCCCTCGGCTCGGAGCTTTGGAGCGGCGTACTCGAAGAGGTAGAAGAAATAATACGCAGGTATGAATTTGTCGGTATGAAAAAATAAATTTAATATTGCGTTCGGGGACTGTAAAAACTTATGTTTTTGCAGTCCCCTTTTGTGTTGCGAACATTAGAATATAACGGAAACACCGCCCCGTTTTACCGAGGCGGTGTTTCCTATGCAATAAATTAAAATGAAAAGGGCAGGTTTGCCCCCTTGCCTCGGCGAAAAAAAGGGCAGAGCCGCCGAGACAGCTGCAAGGGGATGAGGAAAATGTACGGAAAAGCCGTTCGGAATATAAGCCCGAAGCTTTTCGTATGACAGAAACCGACGGCGTTTCTATCAATCGGTACGAACCAAACGCCTGTCGATTAGCACGAGAGTTAAATGTAATACGGATTTAAAACAAATCCTTTTAAAAGCTCTCGTACAAACAAAAAAGGCGCTGTGAACTACATCACAACGCCTTCGCTGTTTATGCTTAGATTTTATACCGAAAATATTGTTTAGTCAAGATTAAATGCGACGCAAAGTCATATTTCGTAACATTTCACTTAACTAAAGCGTTTACGGTTCGCCTGTTTGTTGTATTTTACAACCGGATTACTGTTTTGCCCCTTTATCAAACATCTCAAGAGCCTTAACGCTGACGGCATAGCAGCCTGCAAGACCCTCGGCGTTCATATTGTCATATGTATCGCGGCGAGTATGATAGTAATCCTCAAGCTTATGATTAAGACCCGTAACGCCTGTTGCTCTGAAGCCCGCCTGTGCAAATGCGGCAGAGTCGGTAGCACCGCCGAGCGGAGGAACCCAGCCCTTTTTGCACGGAATATTCAATTCTTTTGCTGCTTCCATAAAAAGGTCGGAGACGTCCTTATCGGCTTTAACGGTACCGTTAAGGTCGCGATAATTCGTCATAAGATATTTCGGGTCATGAATTGTATCATATGAGAAAATAAATGTGGGAACGTCGTCAAACTCTCCCTTGTGAGCCTCGCACCAAGCTTTTGCTCCGCGAAGGCCGGCTTCCTCTGAACCGGTAAGAATAACGCCTACCTCTGTGTTTTCAAGCTCGATGCCGTTATCCTTGAGAGCCTTGAGAATTGCAATACCCATATAGCAGCCCGAAAGGTTATCGTTGGCGCCGTCAACAATGCGGTTTTTATTCCACATCCAATAAAGGCCTACAAGGAACGGAACAAAAAGAAGTCCCCAAAGAGCCATTTTGAAAAGATAAGAGGAAGTATCTATAACACCGAAGGAAATACCGTTTTGGACCATATAAATAATGGATATTACCATATAATAAACTGCGCCAAGGGCGCAGATTACGGCATGACCCTCAAAGCCTATGCCGCCGAGCGCATAGTTTACAGGCCACTCCCAAGCAGCGTCCGGATGTCCGTTAAAGAATATGCGGCGTTTTACTTCGCCGGTGCACTTTTTAACTGCGGTAACATTGTGACCGGTAAGCTCGGGGAAGAAACGGTCAACGCATTTTTTGTAAAGGCCAAACTGTAAAAATACTATTGCAAGACCTGCAACAATGAGAATAAGTGAAATAATCGGTGCCACAAAGTAAAGCGCGATTGCCAAAAGAACGAAGGTAATCGTAAAGTATATCCAGCCGAAGAATGAGCCGGGGTTTTCTTTAAACGATTCAACGTCCGCACGTTCGCAGCCGCAATCCTCTTTAAGAACTTTTGCCATATACTCGCAAGCCTCTTTCTCTCCCTTAGTGCCGGGGCTGCGGGTATCCATATCCTTACAGATATGCGTGATTTCGTCAATCATGTACTTTGCTGCTTCGTCTTTTTTGTCAATAAGCGGTTTTAAATCCATATGAACTCTCCTTCTCAAAAGTATATCTAATATTTTATTATAGAAACTGTGCAAAGTCAATAAAAATTACCTTTGAAACGATTTTTTATATTCACGTAGTACAATACAATGTTGTGAACTGTCAATTTATGCATTTTATGCCTCGACTTATGAGACAAAATGTTGTATGATAACAAAATAAAATATATTTTCAAAGCAAGTGAGATGAAAAACGAATGTCTTTTATAGCCGGTACCGGTAAAACAAACGTCGATATTCTTTATGCGAGTCTTAAAAGGCTGCCGCAGTTGGGCGAAGAGCTTTATTCAGACGGTTTCAAGCTGTGTCTCGGCGGAGGAGTCCCCGGTACAATGGTGAATCTCGGCAGACTGAACATTCCAGTTAGAACCGCCACGTGGCTCGGTCTTGATATGTTTTCGGATTTTGCGTCCAATGAGTACCGCGACAACTCCGTGGAAATCACAAACCTTTATGAAGGCGGTGTACTTCCGCTTAACATAACGTCAGCAATGATAACTCCGGAGGACCGTACATTTGTAACCTACGGCCCCGACGCCGAAGAAAATGATGTTACCGCGGAAAAAATTTACCGAATGTCAACGGGTGCCAAAATAGTTGAGGTTCAAAACGGATACTATGACGTATACAGAAAATTAAAAGACGAGGGCACGCTCCTGGTGCTGGATACGGGATATACCGACGATATGAGCCTTTCGCTCTACCGTGACCTTATAGAGCTTTGCGACTACTATGTCCCAAATCAAAAGGAGGCTATGAAAATAACCGAAACAGCATCGCCCGAGGACGCCATTTCGGTGCTGTCAAGGTATTTTGAAAATCCCATGGTCAAGCTTGACAAAGACGGCTGTATGGGTATGGAGGGCGGCAAGGTCTTTACCGTTCCCGTAATAGACGAATATGTGCGCGTGGACTCTACAGGAGCAGGCGACGCATTTCTTGCCGGATTTATGTACGGACTTTTCAACGATTACCGGTTCAGGGACTGCATACTGCTCGGGAATTTAACGGGCGGTAAATGCGTAACGGGCGTCGGCTGCCTCACCGAGTATCTCACGGAGGAAGAGCTACTTAAAAAATTCAACGAATACAAAGCCGAATTTTTTGAATAAGGAATAAATAATGGAAAATAATATAAATAATTTAAGTCCCCTGACTCTTGCGTTTCTCGGCGACGCGGTTTACGGCTTGCTTGCAAGAAAACGCCTTGTGCTTGAAGCGAATCGCCCCGCCGATAAATTACATAAGCTTTCGGTTAAGACGGTTAACGCCGCTGCTCAGGCAAATGCGGCAAAGCTTATAATGCCGCATTTGACCGACGACGAGCTGTCGGTTTTAAAGCGCGGCAGAAACGCTCACACCAACCACACACCTAAAAACCAATCCAAGGGTGATTATCACTATGCCACCGGACTTGAAAGCTTATTCGGATGGCTGTTTTTAAAGGGCGAAGAAAATCGTCTTGAAGAGCTGTTCCGTATGATATGCGAAGGCGGCGAAGAAAACGCGGACAGAGAAAATAACTTATAAAATCGCAAGAGAATTTACAGTCAGCATATTTTATTTTTTGGGCGGAGGCATTTTGTATGCCGTATCCGTAAACAGCTTTCTTGCGCCAAACGGCATAATAAACGGAGGCTTTACAGGGATAGCCACCATACTCAACAGGCTTTTTTCGTTGCCTATCGGCACAGCGGTATTCATTATGAACATACCGCTTTTCTTTTTGGCATACAAAAAGCTCGGCAAAGGCTTTATAGTCAAAACGGTTTTCGCAACATTTACAGTATCGTTTATAATAGATTACACCTCCGCTTTTTTGCCGGTATATTCGGGTGACCGACTTCTCTCATCCCTTTTCGGCGCGGTTACCGGAGGAGCAGGGCTCGCGCTTGTCTTTGCCCGCAACGCAACCACGGGCGGAGTTGATACGGCGGCAAAGCTTATAAAGCTGAAGCATCCGCACCTGTCTATGGGACGGATCATTTTATTTTTCGATATTTTGGTCGTCGGCTCGTCATTCTTCGTGTACAGAAGCGTCGAAAACCTGCTTTATTCAATAATCGTAATATATCTAAGTTCAAAAACCATTGACTACCTGCTCTACGGTACAGGCGACGGCAAGTTGATATTCATAGTGACCGAGCACGGCAAAGAGATAAAGGAAAAAATAACAAAGGATTTTCGTCGCGGCGTCAGCGTATTAAACGCACGCGGAGGATACACGGATAAAGAAAAGAGCGTTTTAATAACCGCCGTAAAAATACAGGAGGCAGCATTTATTACGGCGGCAGTCAAGGAGACCGACCCAAAGGCTTTTTCCGTAATTACGGGCGCTGACGAAATAATCGGCGAGGGCTTCAGATATTAAATTTTCGGCTCCCGAAAACGCTGCCGCTCAATCCTTTAAAAGCCCGTTGAATTTTTCGGTAAACACCCTTGCCAGCGTAGCGTGCCCGTGCTTTGTGGGGTGAATATCAAGCTTTTCATCCGTGCCGTAAAAGTTTTCGGCATCCTCATTCATCTCCGGAGCAACATCAAAAACAAAAACCCTGTTTTTTGTTTTGCAAACATTTTTTATCGAGTCATTAAGTCTCGTAACATATCTGTTTGCCGTTTTCCCGACATTTATATATGAAAAATTGAGCGTTTGCTTTAGGAACGGGTTGTAAACCGTTTGCACTATGATATAGGCATCGGGATTCATATTTTTTATTTCATCGATTATGCGCGAAAGATTTTTTTCGTATTCATCGTATATATTTGTCACTTCCTCCGGGAAGAAGCCCTCGCCGTGCAGCAGGGCGTTTTTAAGTGCGTCTATCATAATGTCCTTGCGGTGAAAAAAATCATTCCCTCCTACGGATACAACAATCGCATCGGCATTTTTTATATCTGCCGCAGTCTTTTCGTCCGACAGACTTTTCAGCACCTCGCCGCTGTCATAACCGCTGACGGCATCATTATTCAATACCGCTCCGATATTATCGGAAAACAGCGTCAAATAATTATCCTCCTGTGAATCCAGTCCGTAGCCTGCGGCTATCGAATCTCCTATCGCGGTAACGACTCGCTCGCCGTACGGCGGAAATGATGTGATTTTTCCGCTGACGCTTTCATTTCTTCCGCACGCCGAAAAAACAATAAGTACAAACAAAATCACAGCCGACATTTTAAACAGCTTTTTCATATGAGCACCCCGACACTTTTTATTGCATTCAGTATTTTGTGCCGACAAAGCCCCGATATGCAAAAATCCGATACGGTATACGCCGTATCGGATTTTTTATTTGCCTTTTTGGTTTAGCTTTTCACTTTTTCTTTGCTTTCGGCCTCATATGTATTAAAAAGGTCGTTTACATTGTGCTTACCTGTGTGGTGATACGGGCGAAGCTTTAAAATTATCCACCCCACAACGGCACCTACCGTATTACACACAGTATCCTCCATGGTATCAATAAGTGCATAGCGCATTGGATCTCTTGCGGCTATGACATTCGGCAGGCCTATGCCGTGCTCTTCCGCCGCCTTTTCGGCAAGAGCAAGCGACCAATGCTGAGCGTCGCCTATCTGCGGAGCCACCTGGTCGAACACAAACTCGAAAAGTTCCCATGCGGTACCGGCAAAAAACGATATACCGAACGCTCCGAAAATCACAATCGGCAAATCGACCTTAACCTTGTCGCGCTTTTGCATACATACCAGTATTTCGTATCCTACAAATGTGCAAAGGACTCCGCCTACGCTGTGCATTACAAGGTCATACGCAGGGAAGCTGTAATAAAAATCCATATATGCGCCGCCGAACGACCCCATAAACAGCCCTGCCGCCAAAAAGTCCTGAATATACGACGGAACATAATGCATCCACCGTTTTTCCGGAAAAATCATAAATATTTCCCACAGGAACATAAGCAGCAAATTGGCCGCCGTTTGCAAGCTCTGCTGAACGTCCTTTCTCACAAAAACCGAATCAATGAACGCCGCAACCATAACGGCTCTGAGAACCCACCAATATATTATTTCCCATTTTTTCGCCTTGTTTTCACCGTGCAATATACGATTTATATAAGCCTTCGTATTTACCCCTCCGATTCTTTTTCAACACATTTTAAAATTGTGTCAAATCTTTTCTTATAGGATAACACATTCGAAAGGATTGTAAAGAGTAAAATTATTAAAAATAAATTAAAGTTTGATATTCCTTGCATTTTTAAGGCTTACAGCGGCAGTAGGCATTATTCGCTTATTACTATACCCTCTTTTACGCGCTTCTCGGCGAGCTCTTTTGTCACGCGCTCTTTTTTGTCGCCGGTGAGGTCATAGAAGAACATCGGTATCATACAAAGAAGAAGCGATATGCCCGGAACTATCGAAATAAGCGAGAACATACCCTCTCTTATGCCGTGCGACATGGTGAGCGGATTTACCGTATAAGAGGTTCCGATTTTGTTAAGGTCAAGCTCGGTCAGGATATACATAAGCACTATGACGCTTGTTGAAACCGCATTCCCGAGCTTACTTACAAAGGACTGGCAGGCATTTCCGAGCCCATTCTGCCTGCGACCCGTGGTCAGCTCCATATAGTCAAGGCAATCGCCGACCATTGCGGAAGATACGCAGTTTATAACTCCGCACGGAACGCAAGAAAGAATAACAAACGGTATACACGCCCAGAAATGATTGTAGCCTATAAAGAATGTGATAAAACTCGAAACAAAGCCGAGTATGCAGGAAACGACTATAAGCTTTTTGTAGGACACTCTTTTGATAAGCTTCGGAACTATAAGCATTGCCCCGAACATACCGACAGCCGTCGCCACGGCAAACACCGTATTTACAAGCGATATACTCGACTGTAAAGCCTGCTCAGTCTCCTCCGGCGACAGGCCGGTAATATCCTTTCCGATATAGAACGAATATCTTGCAACGTGTATTGCCGCCGCCTGATACATATATCTGCCCGACGCCAATATGCCCATTATAACAACAAGCATAAGAGGCTTGCATTTAAATATGAGCTTTAAAGAAGACGGCTCACCCTTTTTACGCTTAGACGGCTTGGGTATTTTGACGCGCTCCTTAACCTTGAAATACGTCATTACAAAAAGCAAATTGCCTATTATAGACGCCACCAAAGCAATCGACATATACTTTGTCTTTTCAAGCGCAAGTCCCGAGAGTCCTGTAAGAGACGGAAGTACAAAGCCGAGTATCATAAATATAGCCATGGGTACGGCCGAGCCTATACCGTTGGTGGTTCTCGCTATTGACAGTATACTGCCGCGCTCCGAAGGATTCGGAGTCATCGCGTTCGGGAGACTCCAGAACGGGACATCGGACATTGTGTATATCATTCCCCATAAAACATACGTAACCGACGCATATATCATCTTTGCGGTCATTGAAATATTGGGAGCGTAAAACAGCGAGAGCGTAAGCAAAGCTATCGGAATAGGCGTTGCGATAATATAAGTCAGCATTTTGCCGTGCTTCGGCTCGTGGGCGTCCATTATCATACCCATAAGAGGGTCATTGATTGCGTCCCATATTCTTGCCAAAAACATTAAAAGCAATACGAATATAGGTGTTACTCGAAGCACATTCAAGTAGAAATCGGATATATACGACGACATTATCGCATATATCATGCCCTGCCCGAGTGCTGAAACGGAATATGTTATAAATTCTTTTTTAGGAACGTATTTCCTGTTAGGGTCATCAAGCATCTTGTTTTCCATTGTCTTCCTCCCAATCATAAATTTATCTAATTTTAACATAAAAATATAAAGAGTACCACAATATAATGTTAAATTCACGTAAAAAACAAGATATCCTTATTTGTTAAATATAACGAACAATGACGTGTAAATGTATATTGCTTTACATATATTGCCGCTGTGGAATATGAAAATTGCCGAAGAGACGGTATACGTTCAAAGGAACGCTCAGCCGTCACTTCGGCGTTTGTGTAAGCTATATTTAATTGCTCTCTCCGAAAAGCCGGAGTACAATGCCGCGCGATGACTCCGGAGTGCGCATCTCGCCGCCGCTTGCTCAAGACTTAATATCGGGCTGCACAGTATATACTATGCAGCAAAGGGGTTATCGGCAACCGTGCTTGCTTCGCGGCATCATCATGACGTTGCAACGGCATTTGCGTAAACCTTGTCGAGAAATTCATCCGTATAGTGCTTATCCATAAACTGCTCAAAGCGATTTTGCGGCGCCACGCCCTTGTCACGAGCATTTCTGCGAGATACGGCTTCACAGGACAGAATAATATCTATAAGAATAAGAATAAACATTATCCAGAAAAGCACCTTACCTATTTTAAGCGGTATTTTATGTATCAGCTTCATAAACAGCGGATATATGAGTTTAACCCATACAAGACCCATAATCCCCCAGAATACCGAATAAAGAGCGCAAACTCTGCCGTTGATATTAAGCGGCATTTTGCTGTAATCCCAAGATACGTGACCAAACACCAGCTCTTCACCGAGAGAGCAGATATATTCGGCAACGGTGCCCCAAATATATGACTTGATAAATACTTTCCACCAAGCCTTTTTTGTATCCTTAAACAAAAGATAACTCAAAAGCACGCCTCCGAGACCGTAGGCAAGGCCGAATGGCCCGTAGATAAGAGACTGGCGACTCTCCCAATATCCGTGCTTCAGATAGCAAAACACCATCTCCACACAGTAGCCTATAACATTACATATCATAAAGATATAGAAAACCTCATAGCCGCTGAGATGATTATCGTCATCTGTTTCAAAAAAATTCTTTTTTAACTTTTGATTTGCGTTTTTTATTTTTTTCTTGTCAAGCCTCTTTTTCTCCATAAGCCATTCTCCTTTATAGACAATTGTTGATAAATATAATACAGTCTATTTGTGAACGAAATATGAACAGAAGCGTACTTTTTAGGCAAATAAATAACAATAGCGTTGTTTTATGTCAAAATAAACAGCGTCAAGTCTTGCGTCATTAAAACAAAAAACTCCGACCGGCACCCGAGTGCCTATCGGAGTTTTACAGTCATTTCAGTCAAAACAATGTGTAAAGCTGATTACTTTAACAGCTTGCAGACGGTATCGGGAGTATAACCATAGCGTGAAATTCCCTGTTTTTATCATCATAGAACCACGAATAGCTGCCGCCGTATTTCTCAGCTGTCTTTTTAATACTTTTTATTCCGTATCCGTGAGACTGTGCGTCCGGCTTGGCGCTCACAAGAGTTTCGTTTTCGCATTTTGGTGCTGTCAAGGCTGTATTTATGACGCTGACCACGCAGCTCTTACCGTCAATGGTATAAAGAGAAAACTCAATTTTACCGTTTTCTGCTTGCTTTGCCGCCTCAAAAGCGTTGTCGAGCAGATTACCCACCATTGCCGAAATATCGCTGTCATGCACAAAGGACAGATTCGAGGTTAAAGCCTTGGCATTAAAATCGAGGCCGTTTTTACTGCAAAGAGCCGTATATTTGCCTATGATAATATCAAGCATCTTATTTCCGGTAAGCTGTGATACCGCGTAGTATTTACCGATATTACTGCAAAGCTCACCTATATAAGCCGTAACCTTGTCATTATCCGCTATGCTCTCTATTACGCCGAGATGATTCTTTATATCGTGAACCATAATATGCATATTCTCATTTTGCTTGTCAAGCACGGCGTAATAATCTCTGTTTATATCCTCTCTCTGGCGTTCCATATTGACCTTCATTATTTCTTCGGATTTGCGCTGCATATTTTCGTATACCGCAAATACCATTATATCAGATATGAAGAGCAAAACACTGCCGCCTATACAGGCATAAGCAAGAGTGCCGCTTATGTCAACGAGCAGTGACAATTTCGCTATAAGAACTATGATATACACACTTGAAAAAGGAGAAATCAACAGATACCAGGAATGGCCGTGGTCTATATGCTGTTTTTCACGCGAGGTGAAATTGGAAATCACAAGGCAGGAAATAAGGTACAATGTTTTGGCGATTACCGCCGCCATGGCATACAGCACATCGTTTGACCTGTAATCGGCTATATTTATGCCGAAGAAGCCCGAAATCAACAGTATACCTATAAATTCCGTCGCCGTAAGTACGCCGGCAAGCAAGACGCTGTGAAAAACCGCCGACTTGACATTTACCTTGAAGCCGAGCTTCAATATCACGTAATTTACCAAGAAGCCAAAGATGATATTTACCGCCACATTGTTATCGGCAAGCTTATTTACGGCATAATAAACGGCAAAACAGGCTATGCCCATAAGCAGCGTCGAGGGTATCCGACGTCTTACTCCGAACACTCGGTAGCAATACAAAAGAAGAGAGCCGAGCTCTATCAGAAAAACATATACGGTTGTTACCTCGCCGAGCATAGTTCATCGCCTGCTTTCAAAATAACTCATAAGTATACGCTTTGTCTCCGCCTGACGCTTGGGTGCCACCGACACGGTATAATGCTTTTTGCCGCCCTCAAGTTCGATTTCCGTTCTTGAGAATTTTACTATTTTATTCATATTTATGATAAAGCTGTTATGCGGCATCATAAAGAACGGCTCGGTCAGCTCTCTTTGCCACTCGGAAAGCGTTTTCTTTGTGCGGAAAACTTCCGCATCGGTATAGACCTTTGTTCTGCGCCTGTCCGTTTCTATCATAATAAGGTCGCAAAGCAGTATCTTTTTATAGTCCATATCGCCGTCACGCAGGTAAAAGCCTACCGTGGTATCGTTTAAAGTGTCTATGGCACGGTCTATACCGGCATATAGCCTTTCGCTGTTTATCGGCTTTTCGAGAAATCGCAGAACCTTTAAATCCAACGCGTCGTCGAGATACTTTGAAAACGCCGTAACAACTATAAAAACGATGTTCGGATTGTTTTTTCGCATCGCCTTTCCCACATCGAGCCCGCTGACAGACCCTATCTCGATATCAAGAAAGGCAATGTCGAATTTCACTTCGCTCCGAGCAGCCGCTTGCCCGTCGGTGAACACATATATTTTGTGCGGAACCTCTCTGCGCGTAAAATAACATTCGACGTGCTTTTTTATCTCGTCCGCATAAATCTGCTCGTCGTCGCATATTGCAATATTCATTTAGCTCCCCCTCCGAATAAAAAATAAGGCATATCGCTTTGCCTTTACCGATATTGTATTATATTACAAAATCCGATTAATTTCAATCTTTAAGAAGTTCGACAATCTTATAGATAAGGTTTAGCCTTTCCTTTGAGCAAAGCTTTAGAGAATCTTCGATATTTCCGACAATATCTTCTCTGATGTGTCCGAGCAGGAAAAAGTCGGGCGTTTTGCCCAATGTAACGCTTAGCTCCGTAAAGGTTTCCAAGCTCGGTATGGTATACCCGTTTTCGATATTAGATAAATAGTTGTTACTTATCCCCACAGCTTTAGCAAGTTCTTTTTGGCTGATTTTCTCCTTTCTGCGATAAGAGCCCATCATTTTTCCCGCCGCTTTGTAGTCAATATTCATCGTTTATCCCCTCTTTTTAGTGTAATTTACCCTTTCACTTTAATTTTAAGCATTTTAGTTTCAACGATTTAACACTTTAGCAATTTGCATTGACTTGTGTTATTATAGCACATATAATCGTGTTTGGAAAGAGGGTCAACACCTCAATCCAAAAAAAACACAGGGAGGAAGTACCAAATGAAAAAGACAGGAAAAACCATGAAGAGCTTCGCCAAAGCTCTCATCACGGCATCGGTTAAGGGCAGTGCCAATTCGGCGGCTACCACATTTATGTATCAGCCGAAAAAGCCCGAAGGTCTTGAGAAATTCTCAAAGCTCGGTAAATGATCGGTTCTTTATCGGAACAGATCGCAAAATGGCTGAAAAGCAAAAAAATTATTGAGGCCGAGGATGTCGATGTCTGCGGATACGGCATCTTTTGGCTGCTCAATATAATAGAGTTTTTGCTTGTTTCGGTCATTCTCGGCACGGTCTTAAGGATTTTACCGGGGGCGCTCGCATTTTTTATATCCTTTCTTTTGCTGCGTCTTTTCGGCGGAGGCTTTCACATGGATACGGAACTAAAATGCCAGATAACGTCTCTCGCAATAATAACGGCGTTCATAATTGCGGTAAAAATGACCGCCGTACAAAAGGCTTCTTTTTTCATGCTGCTTGCGGCGGCAGCCGGTACCGTAGTTCTTTTTATTCTTGCACCGACAGGAACGGGATATGAGGACGGCAGGATAACGGCTTATCGCAGAATATGTCGGCTCGTTTGCGCGGTATCACTTTTGACGGCAATCATTATGCTTGTCTTTAAAGTGTACTCCGCCGCATCGGGTATAGCGGCCGGCATTATTGCAGAGAGCCTTTTGTGCCTTGCGGAAATACTTAAAGAGCACCGTGCAACAACAAAATAATAACCCATATTCAAACACAAAAGGGACTGTAAAGCATAAAGCAATTACAGCCCCTTTTGCGTTATATTATAATATCCCCTCAAATTCAAAGTCTGAAAAGCGTATCTATGGGATTTTTCGGCTTTTGCGGCATAAGCTCTTCAGGACAGTCAAAATTTACAAGTATGGTGTCGTCGCCTATGACCTCAATTTCGTCCCATTTTATTTTGATGTCCTTCGGCTTGCCGCTCTTAAACGGAAATCTGCCCTTGCCGTATATGACTATTGAAACGATTGAGCCGCTCAGGGTATCAATCTCAACGTCACAGACAGAGCCGAGCCTTGCGCCGTCCTTTAAATTTATAATTTCACGTTCTCTCAAATCCTGCACACTGCAAACCATAAAAACACCTCCGCCGTAAATACGTATGACGCAAAGGGCGAAAAAATAACACTATTCTTTGATTTTCCTGATAGCCCCCTTCTCAAGCCTTGATACCTGCGCCTGTGAAATACCGATTTCAGACGCCACCTCCATTTGCGTTTTCCCCTGCATAAATCTAAGTGCCAGTATCTTTTTTTCGCGCGGTGACAATTCCTTTATGCTCTCCTTAATGGATATTTCGTCAAGCCAATCGGTATCCGTCTCACTTCCTCCGACCTGATCCATAACATATATGGTGTCTCCGCCGTCGGAGTATACAGGCTCAAAGAGCGAAACCGGCTCCACTATCGCCTCAAGTGCTAATACTACGTCAGAACGGCTCGTGCCAAGCTCTTTTGCTATTTCGTCAACCGTCGGGTCTCTGCCGAGCTTTGCCTGTAATTTTTCTTTTGCCCCGAGGGCGTGGTATGCCGTATCTCTTACAGAGCGGCTGACGCGCACCGTGTTGTTGTCCCTGAGGTATCGCCGTATTTCACCGATAATCATGGGCACCGCATAAGTGGAAAAGCGCACTTTTAACGACACGTCGAAGTTATCGATCGCCTTTATAAGACCTATTACGCCGACCTGAAAAAGGTCGTCAAGGTTTTCTCCGCGGTTTGTAAAACGCTGTATCACACTTAACACAAGGCGCAAATTGCCGTTTATCAGTTTTTCGCGCGCAGACTTATCACCTTCCCTGATTTTCTTGAGAAGCTCAAGCTTTTCCTTTTCCTTAAGAACCCTGAGCTTAGAGGTATCGACACCGCAAATTTCAACCTTGCTGTACTGCATGGCGCTCTCTCCTATAACTATTGTCATTAGGATTATTGCCGTGCAGCTCACTCTTAATACAAAACGCACCGTGAAAAATCGCGGCCGATTTTTTGGTGATATTTATTTAAGGTTAAATATCGTCTCCGGCAGCGAGTAAAAGCACTGTAACCAAAAATTGACACATATCGTCTGCTTTTTTGTTGACTTTTTTTATACATTCTGTTAATGTTAATATGAAAACATACCGTTACGGCAAACAACGTTTAAAATGCAGCTGAACGGGAGTGCAAGCCCCATGCGGTAAAATTTCACGGCTTGATAAAAAAACGTGCGGCAAATTAAAAAACTTTAAATTTACGCACGGATAATATCTATGATATTGTCCGTTTTTTTAGTTTTTGATAATTGTCGGCAACAGAACTTCGACAACAGTCAAGTCCCTCGAAACCGCAAACGGAACATACACATATACTTATGACGCGGCCGGCAATATTCTGAGTATAAACGACGGAACATATACCGTAAGCTATGTTTATGACGGATTAAATCAGCTTGTGCGTGAAAACGACCAAAGAGCAGACACCACAACCGTATATACATATACAAACGGTAACATTACCGGCAAAAAGGTATATAAATACACTCTCGGCGACGTCGGAGAAGAAATAAAGAGTACGAACTACGGCTATTCAAACAGCGAGTGGCGCGACCTTTTAACAAGCTTTAACGGTCAGGCTGTAACCTATGACGAAATCGGCAATCCGCTCACTTTTGGCAGTAAGTCGTTTGAGTGGTGCGGCAGGCAGCTTGAGCGTATAACCGACGGAGACAACACATATGTTTACGCTTACAATACCGACGGCGACAGAGTAAGCAAAACCGTAAACGGCGTAAAGACCGAATATTTCTATAACGGAAGTATATTGGCAGGTCAAAAGACGGGCGACGAAACGCTTATCTTTATGTATGATAATAACGGCGACGCTTTCGGTTTCATTTATAACGGCGAAGAATATTACTACATAAAGAATGTTCAAAACGATATAGTCGCAATAGCCGATAAAGAGGGCACCGTAGTTGCAAACTATTACTACGACGCTTGGGGTAACGTAACCCAAATAACCGGCAACACCGCCTTGGCTCAAACGAACCCTCTGCGGTACAGAAGCTACTATTACGACAGCGAGACGGGTTATTACCACCTCAAATCACGCTATTATTCTCCCGAAGTCGGCAGGTTCTTGAATGCGGATTCCGTTTTAGACAGCAGAAGTACAAATGCGCTTAACTTGTTTGTTTATTGCGGAAACAATCCTGTAAATAATCAAGACCCCGATGGGCAGTTCTTCTTTGGTGCGCTTATCGGAGGAATAGTCGGCGGAGCTACAGGTGCTTTGGCAGCGGCAGTAAAAGGCAAATCCATAAAGGCCGGACTGTTGACAGGGGCCGTTACAGGGGCATTTACAGGAGCATTTTGTGAAATTGCTGCTATTGGCGCAATACCCGCTATCCTTGCAGTAGTCTTATGCGGAGTTGTCGTTGGTGCTGGAAATCTTATTAACCAATACGCTAATTATCGTGTAGAAAAGAAGTCACAGACAAAAAACAAGAATACAAACAAAAATTCTCAAAACAACAGTTCACAAGGCAACAAGAGAAAAACATCTTCAAACGGCAAGGTAGCAAACGAATGTAACAGCTTTATGGATTATGTTGATGTTAAAAGTATTGTTGTTTCAAGTGTAACCGCAATGGCGTTTGCACCGGCATCAATAGGAGCGAGTTGTGTAGTAAATTCTGCTTTTTCTGGTGTTGACATAACGGGGGTAACCGGGTTTGTGGCTCAGTTTGCGGCTAATTTTGCGATGGGTGGTAACATTTCCATACTGCAATCTATTATTGACTTGTTTTAATCAGAGGTGATTGTATGAAAATATATTTGTCAAAATACTGGATAGCGGGCCATATAAGTTTGGTATGTGTGGAGGTGGCTGTTGTCGTTGCAACTGCTGCATTTTGTATTGAATATAGAGATGAAGAGAACATTCTTTTGATAATCTGTTCATTAGTTCTTATTGGTATTACTTACTATGTGCAATCAAGAGTAATATACCTTCTTGATTATGTTGAAGTAAGCAATAATCAATTTACTCAGTGTTCATTTAGCGGAAAGCGGAAACGTGCCGTTAATTCTGATGAACCTATTTATTATCAAATTGTGCCGCTGTTTGAAGGATTTTTTTTAAGAGCTGACTTCATAGTATTATCTAATCAAGAGTTTCTCCCTTATCGAAACGGCAGCGGTCTTGGTACAGTTTGCAAAGAGGCAAGTGCCAAGGGCAATCAAATTATTATGCCTTACAACCAAAAATCAAGACCGTTATTGCATCTTAGAGATTGGCATAAGGTTTGTTTTTATTGATTTGTGCTATTCAAGCAAGTACCTCTGTTTAACTATAAAATAGTGAGGAAACAGTCAAACTAAAAACTGATACAGGCGCAAAAACGCCCCTGCTTTCAAAACGAAAGTAGGGGTGTTTTTTGCATTTAAGGGCAAATCGGACGTTTTTTTCGTCATATTATAGATGTGAAAATCAAGTAGTCCCTCTCGTTCTCGTGTGACTTGCGTAAAAGCCGCCGTAAAAACAAGCGGAGAGTTTGTGGTGAAACCATCTCGTCAAAAAAACCACGTTAAATATGGCACGGGGAGAGCTTGGCTCCCCACTTTTATATGCAAGATTAGTGTTAACGGTCAGCACATCAGTTTTCCAAACTGAGGGTGGGAGTTCAAATCTCCTATCTTGCTCCAAAACGCTCCATAAAAAAAGTAAAAAGGGGAGATTTTTTTGAATACAGAAACCAAGTTCCAAACGGTCGGGAAATACAAAGTTGATGTTGCAGACGAAACAAATCAAGCAATACGTTTTGTGAAAAGCAATCCGTGTTGTATTTGCTCATGCGAAAACTTTTGTCCTATAAAATACAAGGGTACGTGTAAGATTTGGGTTAACCTGAAATCTGCATTATTCGCGGTTGAGGAGGTAAAGGAATGATGAGAAAAAGAAGAGGTGTAAAGAATGTCATTTGATATATCAAAAATAGACACGCAAGATGTTGTAAATGCTAATAAGATGTTACGTATCAGCACACTTTAGATGTTTATTAACTACAATTGTGCTGATACGTAACATTTTTTCTGCGAGCTATGAGAATTTTTTCCTGTCCCCGCACCAAATACATCTTTTAATTCAGGCATAAAAGTAAAAAAACGGACCGCGAAAAACGGTCCGTTTTATCATTATTTATTTTGGTTAACCGTAGCTTTTGTGTCTTAATCCGACTTTATTTTACCGATAGCTTACCTGCTTGCGTAAGCGGTGCAAAAATGCGCGCTGACTGCTCATCGGTAAGAGTTATACCGAACACATCGCCGTAATACTCCTTGGTCTTTGCGGTTATATCAATATCCTCAAAGAGTTCCGGATAAGTCGCCTTTGCGAGCCAAAGAAGAGTTATCGGGGTATCAACTCCTGCGGTGTAGGTACGGTACATACCGAGAGGCATTTTATAGACATTCTTATCCTTAACTGCTTTTATTCCGCTCCAATCAAAGCTGCCTACGGTATTGTTATAAATATCGTCGGGCTTTGCGGTATTAAAATTTGTGATGAAAATAAAATCGGGGTTCCATTTATAAATCTGCTCCATATTTACATTGGTGGATTTATCGGAATCGAGTTCCTCGCCGACATTTTTTGCGCCTATGGCAGTTGCCCACCACTGACCGAAGAACGAATTTCCCGAAGTGGAGATGTTTGACGCGCTGTATTGGAAGAGGAAAAATACCTTTGCCTTTTCCGCGTCCGGAATTGAGCTTACTCTTTCCTGAACCATATTATAGACACTCTCGCTGTAAGTTCTTACTTTTTCCGACTTATTGTTTTCGGGGAAAAGCTGAGAGAGAAGGTCTATCCAGTTATTGAGGGTTTCAATGGCATTATATTGCCATTTATTCGCTGAAATCGCTATTGCGGCATAGCCTGCGTCGGTAAGCTGCTTGCCGAGCTCTTTATTGCCCGAGCTGTAAAATACAACGTCGGGATTCAAAGCCGCGAGTGCCTCCATATTAACGGTTGTTCCGTCTATAAATCCGGTCTCGGCATTGAGTATTTCCGGATAAAGCTCCGACAAAAGGCTGTTTTTTGCAGCTGCCATACTCGGCTGTGCCATACCGACTATTTTTGAAGCCGAATCAAAGAACACGGCAAGCACCGACGGTATAGGGTAAATATCGCATACCACTATTCGCTGAATGTCCTTTTTAACGGTTACGGTATTGCCGTTATTGTCAACAACGGTGACAACCTCGCTGTCACTGCTCTTTTTGCCGTCGTCTTTTTTAGCGGAGCAGCCTACCGCCGACAAAATAAGCACAAGACAAAGAAGCAAAGCTAATACTCTTTTTGCTTTTTTCATTTACATTACCTCTTTCTTAATTATATTAAAAATGCTATTCGCATTTATTTCGGATTTTTTAGGAACCGTCGGCCGCACTTACGGGCACTATCGTTTTAACGGTTCTGCCGCCCGACGTGACCTCGGCTATTTTAACATTCACACCGAATGTCTTTTGTATATTTTCCTCTGTCACTATATCGGTTGTCTTGCCGCAAATACATCTTCCGTCATCGCCGAGAAGCAATGCCCTATTCGCTATTCTCATCGCGTGATCGGGAAAATGAGTATTGAATATACAACAAATCCCGCTGTCGCGAAGCTTTGACAAAACGTCAAGAACTGTTATCTGATTTTTAAAATCGAGGTTCGACTCCGGCTCGTCCAAAATCAAAATTTCGGGGTCGCACGCTATTGCTCTCGCTATCAAGACCATCTGCTTTTCGCCGCCGGATAAATCCGAGCATTTTTTATAGGCGAGATTTTCTATATTCAGCCTTCTTAAAACGGAAAGTGCTTTTTCCACATCGCTTTTTTGCGGCTTTCCGAAAATCCCGATGCTGCTCCCGAAGCCGAGCAAAACGCTGTCAAGCACGGTATAGCCGCCGAATGAGGATTTTGCCTGCGGCACGTATGATATTTTGCTCCAAAGCTCCCTGCTTTTTATATGCAAAACATCTCTGCCGTCAAGGAAACTATGTCCACCGCTCCATTTGAGCAAGCCCACGCTGCACTTGAGAAGCGTTGTTTTGCCCGAGCCGTTTTTTCCGAGAATCGCCACTATCTCTCCCGGTGACGCGCAAAAGCTTATATCGGACAGTACCGTGTGCCTGCCGTCATATGAAAAACAACCGTTTTCAACAGTAAGGGTCACAGCTGCCACCCCCCTGTTTTTCGCATAAGAATTATAAAGAACGGTGCGCCTATAACTGCGGTCAGCACAGAGATGGGAATCTCGGCGGCTGTGGCACTTCGCGCAACGGTATCGACAATTATCATAAAGGTCATACCCATGCTGATACAGGCAGGCAGCAGCGACACATGATTGTTTCCGAATTTCATACGGCACATATGCGGCACCAGAAGCCCTACCCAGCCCACCTGACCGCACATTGAAACGCACGAGGCGGTAATTGCCGTTGCACATATTACCGAAACGGCACGCAGAGCCTTAATATCCGTGCCGGTCGCCTTTGCCTCATCATCGGGAAGAGTTAAAATATTAAGCCGCCATCTTATAACATACAAAACAGCCATTCCGACAAGCATTACCGGCGCACCGAGCATAAGCGAGCGATAGCCTGCGCCCGCAAAGCTGCCCATAAGCCAAAAGGTTATTACCGGAAGCACGGAATTTACGTCCGCTACCGATTTTATAAACGAGACAAGTGCCGAAAAAAGCGAGCCTATCATAATTCCTGCCAAAACCACGCTGTTAAGTGATTTACCTTTACCGCTACCTGCAAGATAAGTCAGCAACACGGCAATAATTCCAAACAAAAAAGCAACTGCCTGAGTGACAATAAAATCAGCCCCGAAAAAAATCGCAACAGCCGCTCCGAAGCAGGTTCCGCTTGAAACTCCGACGGTATCGGGCGTGGCAAGAGGATTGGAAAAAAGACTTTGAAATGTACAGCCCGAAACCGAAAGTCCCGCTCCCACAAGGGCTGCAAGGATTATTCGCGGCATTCTTATATTCCATAAAACAAGCTCGTTTTTAGATTCCAAATCAGCATTTCCCGTTATTTTACCGAATATCGATCTTATCACCTCGGCGGGAGAAATACCGAGTCTGCCTATACAAAGCGCCAAAACAGCGACAACAAGCGGCAGTATTAAAAGCAGGACCTTCGAAATGGTGGAAAGCTCTAAGCCTTTACATTCTTTTCTTCCTGTCATATCTCTGTTACCACATTTGAGTACGCGGTTTTGGCACTTACGCCGTCGAGTTTTCCGATTTTACCTGACATTGCGCTTATTATATCCTGAGGAGCGTCCACCGCTATACTTATAATATTTATTTTTTTCTCTCTGTAAGGAATACCCATTCTGCCGACAATATATCTTCCGTATTCGTGTAAAACACAGTTGAGTTTTTCCACAGCGTCCTCGTTTTCTACTATTATCCCTATAAGGGCTACTCTTGATTCCATATTATTATCCACCTGTAATTAAAATAAAAAGGCTGTATCTTTAAAGATACAGCCTAAGTATGCCGTGCAAACACACAGCAGTTTTACTTATTCACCGTATCTTTCGTCTCAAAACAGATTTCGACGTCAGAAACCGCATTTATTGATTTTTATCATAGCATATACCGGTAAAAATTACAACCCTACATATTTTTATCGCAAAACGCTCTGATATCAGCCTTTTCACAGCCACCCACGTGGCGGTCTGCCTCCTTGCCGTTCTTCACTAAAATCATCGTCGGTATAGACATAATACCGTACATCGCGGCAAGATCTGCGGACTCGTCCACATTTATTTTACACACTTTGACGTCGTCGTATTCCTGCGAAAACGCCTCAAGCTCGGGAGCGGTCATTTTGCACGGACCGCACCAATCGGCATAGAAATCTATAAGAACGGGTTTTTCGCTGTGCGATACCTCGTCAGCATAGTTCTGAAGTGTTATTTTTGTCACGGACATATTTCATCTTCCTTTCAAAAGCGCCGAAAAGCGGCACTTTTTAACCGTATATTATTTTTGAAAGCTCAAAAGCACGGCGCAAATCGTCCTCTTTGACACCGCCGTTATCGGTATCTTTGGCAAGTACGCCGCCGACAAGCTCGGTATTCATAACAGAAAAAGACAGCTTAACCTGCTTTTCTATTATATTGTATCCGTCGTCCTCGTCATCTCCGGCGGTTACCAAAAGTAATGCTTTTTTGTGCTTTGTTATAGGTTGCGCAATTTTTCTTCTGAAATGCGCCTCGTAATAACGCTGAAAGCGGTCAAACAGGGCTTTCATAGGTGCAGGAAAAGACAGATTGTAAACCGGAGTTGCAACAATTACCGCATCGGCGTCTTCGAGCTTTGCCATAAACTTTTCAAGGTCTTTTTTAGAGCAGCCGTTTGCCGCCTTACAATATCCGCAGGCATTGCACGGGGTCGGTTGCAATGAAAAAAGATGGACTATTTCAACATCATCGCTTTTTCTTATACCCTTCATAAAAGCACCGGTAAGCTTTGCGGTGCTGCCGTTTGTCTTCGGCGAGCCGAAGAGGATAAGTATTTTCATTCTTCCGTCTCGCTGTCGCAGTATTTGCAGACAAGCTTTCCTCCGTTTTCGTAGAAGAGGTGCGGTACATAGCTCTCGCTGTTTGTGACGCATCTCGGATTTTTGCACTGCTTATCATGGGTACTGTATGTCTTTTCGGGAACTTTGCCCCCGCGGTTTTCAAGCATAAGTATAATAAGAGCCATTCTCGCATACATACCGTATTCGGTCTGCTCGAAATACTTGGCGCGGCTGTCATCATCAACTCCTATGGTAATCTCATCGACTCTCGGGAGCGGATGAAGCACAACAAGGTCTTTTTTTGCAAGCTTCATTTTTTCCTCATCAAGCACATAAACGCCCTTTTGGCGCTCATACTCCTCTTCGGATTTAAAGCGCTCCTGCTGAATACGAGTCATATAGAGAACGTCAAGCGAAGAAATTGCTTCTTCAAGACTTGAAGAAAAGCTGTATTCGCATCCGCTCTTTTTAAGAATATCAATTATATATTCCGGCATTTGGAGCTCGGGAGTGGATATCATAACAAATTTATTGTTTTTATATTTAGACAGAGCTTTAACGAGCGAATGTACGGTTCTGCCGTTTTTCATATCGCCGCAAAGGCCTATGGTGAGATCGGAAAGCCTCCCCTTTTCGTGCGACAAGGTCACAAGGTCGGCCAAGGTCTGAGTGGGATGAAGATGTCCGCCGTCACCTGCGTTTATAACGGGACTTTTGGAATAGAGCGACGCTGCATAAGCGGAGCCTTCTATGGGATTACGCATAACCAAAACGTCGGCATAATTGCTGACCACCCTTACGGTATCCTTCAAGCTCTCGCCCTTTGACACGGACGCATTAGACGGATTGTCAAACCCGATAACCTCGCCGCCGAGACGAAGCATGGCGGTTTTAAACGACATCTGAGTTCTTGTTGACGGCTCATAAAAAAGCGTCGCCATTATTTTGCCGTGGCAGGCGTCGGTAAAAATCGACGGATTTGCCTTTATCATACCGGCAAGGTGAATTATCTCGTCAATATCCTCAAGGCTTATGTCCTCAAGGTCAATAAGATTGCGTGCTTTCATAAATTACCATCCCTTTATTTTTTTACAGTCACGGTATGCTTCCGTTTTGTAAACATTATAATCTTTTTTGCATTCTTCTTCAATAGCGGCAATGAAAAATTGAGAGTTTATACAAATTTTACCGAAACCCGTATATTGTTTTTTACCTTTTCAAGCTGTTTACAAATGCTTTATCGCTGTCGGACACACGGTATGAATCTCTGATTTTTTGTATCGCCCTGTTTTGAGTTACGGCGTCTACATTCCCCGATGAAAATACTTCAAGTGTTCTCTCTCGGAATTTTATAAAGCTCTCCGAAAGAGCCCAGGCAACCGCCATACCGACATAGTATTCGGTACAATCGATATTTTCCAAAATCGAAATGACGTCCTCTCCGAATTCGTCCGTTAAAAGATAGCGCATCATCAAAACAACAGCTGTACGAGTCTCATACGTATTCTGTGAAAAAGCGTGCTCCTTACAGAATTCAAAAAGCATATAAAGCTCGTTCTTCTTAGGCTTCAGCGCCGTGCAAAACGAATCACATACCGCCCAATTATCAATATACGGCAAAAACTCCTCTATATATACGAATTTTTCGGCTAACGGCATTTTGAGCTTGGCAGTGACAAGTCCTCTTATCATAATCTCTTCATACGACTGCACAGAGGCCGCCATAAGAAAATAAAGCGGCTTGCCCTTTACTATTTCGGAGGAAATCTTTTGCATTATCGGGAGCCTTACTCCTATTATCGGATATTTCGATGTCTTGCAGAGCCCGCTATGAAAAGCTCTGTATTTCTCATCTGAAAACGACAATAGATAATCTCTGAATTCCGCATATGCCCTGCCGTTCCACTGTACCTTAGAAAGCTCCATAAAATCCACCTGCGTCCTTTCGACTTATTTTTACGCAAATTGCATAAAAAAGCGCTTGATACTTTTACCTTAAAAAGTATAATATATCGCAATTTAATTGTAAATAATTTAATTCTGTGTTAAACTGTTTGCAGATTGCAGAAAGGGGAAAATTTTGTGATATACAAGCTAAACAGAGATAATTACAGAGATTTTTCGGCACTGAACATAAACAGACTGCCCGGAAGAGCTTACTCGATTCCCTTCAGAGAGCTTTCGCGTCTCAAAAAGACCGATTGTCTGACCGAACGCTATAAGAGCGATATGGTTACGGTCCTCTCGGGAGAATGGGATTTTAAATATTACGAAACGCAGAATGTTTTACCGTATGAAATGGACACGGAGCGTATCCGTTTTGATAAGATACAGGTTCCGTCCACCTGGCAGAGAACCGGGTACAGAGAGCCTGTATATTTAAATACAAGATACGAATTTCACCTTTTTCCGCCGGAGCTTCCGAAAGAGGTTGCCGTAGGCGTATACAGAAAAAAGATAACCGTTGACGACAAAACCAAAACTCATATCATTTCATTTTTAGGCTTCAGCGCGTGCCTTGAGCTGTATGTAAACGGTGAGTTTTGCGGCTACGGCGAGGGCTCACACAATAGTGCGGAATTTGACATTTCAAATATGCTGATTTCCGGTGAAAACGAACTACTCTGCGTTGTTTACCGTTGGTCCACGGGGACATATCTCGAATGTCAGGATATGTTCAGAGAAAACGGAATTTTCCGAGACGTTCTGCTTTACACATATGACAAAGCATATATAAACGATTACGAGGTTAAAACACGCTTAAACGGCGGAAGAGAATACGACCTCGATATAGACGTATTCCTTGAGGGCGAAGCCGCAGGAAAAAAAGTTTCGGCAGAGCTTTTCTCAGGCAGAAAAAAGATATGCTCCGACGAAAAGGATGCCGACGTCTGCGTCAAATTTTCCTTCTCGGCACTCGACGTAAAGGAATGGACTGCGGAAACGCCGAATGTTTACGAGCTTTATTTAACGCTTAAGGACGGTGACGATACACTATGTACCGTAAGAAATTATACCGGCTTCAAGCATATAGAAATTCTCGGCGACGTATTTAAATTCAACTGCGAAAAAATAAAATTCAAGGGTGTAAACCATCACGACAGCAATGCAAAAACCGGCTACGTGATGAGTGCCGCGGACATAAAAAAAGACCTTGTTCTTATGAAAGAGCTTAACGTAAACTCGATAAGAACGTCGCACTATCCGCCTGACCCGATGCTCATTACGCTTGCGGACATTATGGGATTTTACATAATAGACGAGGCCGACATCGAGACACACGGCTGCGGAAGTCTCGGCAAATACAACCTCTATAAGCCCAATTTCATAAGCAACGACCGCTCTTGGGCACCGAGATACGTTGACAGAGTGAGCCGTATGTATTTCAGAGACAGAAACCACCCGTCAATCACGATGTGGTCTCTCGGCAATGAATCCGGCGGATACAAATGCCAGGACAAATGCTATGAATTTTTGAAATCTGTATGTCCGGAAATACCCGTACACTATGAGGGCGCTATCCGCACAAAGAGAGTCGGGTATGACGTAATATCGGAAATGTATACCGACATAGAAAACGTTATAAAAACCGCAAAGGGCACAAGAGGCAAGAAGTACTTTGAAAAGCCGTTTTTCCTCTGTGAATACTGCCATGCCATGGGCGTAGGCCCCGGCGCGCTCGAAGAATATTGGGACGTCTTTTATTCAAGCGACAAGCTTATGGGCGGCTGTATATGGGAATGGTGCGACCATGCGGTATACCATGGCAAGGATGATAAAAAGTACAAGTACGAATACACCTACGGCGGCGACCACGGCGAGGAAATGCACGACAAGAACTTCTGCGTAGACGGTCTTGTATTCCCCGACCGCACGCTCCATACCGGCGCGCTTGAAATGAAGCACGCATACAGACCCGTAAGGTCAGTAGTATCGGGCGGCAACACGCTTCTTCTTACAAACACATACAGATTTTTAAGCACAGATGTTCTTACCGTAAAATGGGAGCTTTGTTTCGACTGCGAAAAGGTAAAGGACGGCGTTATCGACAAGGTAATAGCCCCGTCTGCTACCGCGGAAGTAACGCTGCCGCTCGGCCGAATACCGAGCGACCGCCTTGTAACGCTCAACATATTTTACGAAGACAAGAACGGAGCCGAAATATCAAGAGAGCAGCACGTACTCTGTGACGCTCCTGCCGCAATCGAAACAGGCGATAAAAAAGTTCTTCTCACGGAGAGCGACTCAGGTTACTCGGCGGAATTTGATAACGGAAAAATCGAATTCTCACGTTCCACCGGAGAAATTCTCTCATATACGGCAGACAGCACAGAGCTTATCAGCAAAACTCCGTTGAGCGGCATCTCAGGCTTCTTACCGAATATTTACCGTGCTCCGTCAGACAACGAAGAGGTAAATCCCATACCGAAGTGGAATCGCGAAAAGCTAGCTAGGGTCAAAGCGGTCTACAAGGGAATGAGAGCCGAGAGCGAGGAAAAAGAGGTAAAAATAACCGCTTATTACGATATGACTGACGGTAAAAGGCTCTACTACAAGAGCTTTATAGAGTACACCGTATTTTCCGACGGCACGGTTAAAGTTCGTTCCTCTCTCGCGAGGAAGAGATACGGCTGGAAAGAGTTGCCGAGATTCGGCCTTACAGCGGAGCTACCGAAGGAATTTTCAAACGTGAAATACCTCGGCAGAGGGCCATATGAAAACCTCTGTGATTTTAACGGTCAATCCCCGATAGGCTTATATAAAACAACCGTTAAAGAAATGCACGTTGACTATATCAAGCCTCAGGATAACGGCAACCACGGAGCCGTAAGATTTGCGGAATTTACCGACGGTAACGGAAAAGGCTTAGCGTTCCTCGGCGCTCCGAAATTCAGCTTCTCGGCACATGATTACACACAAAAAATCCTTTGCGCGGCACGTCACCGCGAGGACGTAATACACGAGGACACCACGTTTGTTTCAATTGACGGTTTTGTTCGCGGAACAGGCACGGCAAGCTGCGGTCAGGACACGCTTATGAAATACAGATTTATATTAGACGACACGATCGAATTCCGCTTTGCCATGAAGCCGATAGCAAGATAAGCTCCTGAGAGAGCCGGAAAGGTTAAAGTTATTTTTAAGCTATGATAAAAAGCACTTGGTTTTTAGGCGGCACAGCCTGCCCCGACGGCGATGAAATCAGAAAAAAGGTATTTGTGAATGAGCAGAAATACCCTATTTCCGTCGAATTCGACGACCATGACAAAACATGCGATCATCTGCTTTTAACGGTTGACGGCACACCTGCCGCAACGGCGCGCGTTTTTATGACGGACGAGCAGACGGCAAAGATAGGCAGGCTTGCGGTATTAAAGGAATACCGCGGTCAGCATCTCGGCGCAGAGCTTATAAAAGAGCTTAAAAAGAGGTCTAAGGCTCTCGGCGCAAAAAAGATATACGTCAGCGCACAGGTATATGCCGTTCCGTTTTACGAAAAATACGGATTCAGGGCATACGGGAATGAATATCTCGATATACACATTCCGCATATGGATATGGATTGCCCGTTATAAGCATTAAGAGCAAAAAAAGACCCGGGGAGCTGTCGCTCTCCGGGTCACGTTATCTTTTGATTATTCAATCTCAAGATGCTTTGAAGTCTCTTTCGGAGCTTCCTTCTTAGGCATTGTAAGCTTCAGGACACCGTTTTCGTATTTAGCCGAAATCTTATCGGTATCAATACCGGAAACGTCAAACTGTCTTGAATATGAGCCGTAGGAACGCTCGCAGCAGATACTCCTGCTGTCCTTGTCCTTTTTCTCGGTTTCGGTGTGACGTTCTGCCTTGATGGTGAGGATATCGTCCTTGACATCAAGCTTAACATCGCCTTTTTCAAATCCGGGAAGATCTGCTTCAAGGATATAATTGTTGCCGCTCTCAATAATGTCGGTATTGAATTCGGCAAGCGCCTTACCGTCGAAGAATCTGAACGGGTCATCAAAGAAGCTGTCCATTTCGCGGAACGGATTATAGGATGTAACATTGTTTTTACGGTTATAGGGTCTTAAATCAAACATATAAATTCCTCCGATATAAGTTGAATTATGCTGCCCGATTTATTTTTTGCTCGCTCGGTCAGGTGACTTGCGAGCCGCAAGCTAAAAAGAGATTCCGTCGGCCTCTCGGCCTCTCGCTCTCTCTTTCTGTTTACAATTATCATTATACCCTGTAATGTTATCCGTTTGTTATACAAATATGAACAAACTGTAAACTATTAGCACTCTACCACTTAGAGTGCTAATTTGATAAATTTCTTGCTTAATTTCGTCGTTAATATTATAATCAAAACAGTAATAACACACCAAAAGAGAGGTATATAACATATGAAAAGGGATTTGGGCAAAGCCGATGAAATATTTGACGTCCCCGCAATAAACTTTTTTACAAGCGGAAATGATTATTTCGGAAGCAGCGGCAGCAAATTCAGATACAGAATATCGCACACCGACGAGAACATAGTCGGTGAGGTGTGGCACGAGGATCTCTGCTACGAAAAATGCACCGTTACCGATAAAAAAGAGGATTTCCCGTTGACGCCGGACGGTCTTACAAACTGCATAAAATGGCTTTACGAAAAATACGAAAGCACATACGAAGCCTAAAATCAAGCAAAACAGAGAAAGCCGCCCTCGGAAGCATTTCCGAGGGCGGCCGTTTATTTGTTATTGCTTATTATATATCGCTGTCGGCAACGCACGGCATTTTATCTCACGGCAAAATTTCATTCCACTTTTTCGCGAGTACAGGCATCCAAAGTCCGCCCTGAACGGGTCGGTGATACCTTCCCTTTGACTTTGCGCTCTTTGTATCATACCAATCCGTAAACGGATATTTATCTTCGGTATGGTCAAGCATACGCATTATATCCACCGACAGCTTTTGGGTCATAAATCCGGTATCGTCAAGGGCGCACGCCCACATCGTCCAATCGGTACGCGCATAGTCTCTGCGCGGCCCGAGCGGCAGGCCGTATTCGTTTTTAATTTTGATATATCGCGCAATTTCATTTTTGGCCGTTTTGAGCGGGAACAAATCGAACCCGAATATATAATTCCACACAAGATTATATTTAAGGCTCCAGCTCTCCTTCTTTAACAGAGTAAACGAAAGGCACTCCCTGCCCTCGTCTCTTTTGAGAATATCCGCCGCGTTCTCAGAGGCGGCTTTAAGATATTTTTCTCCGTCAGAATCAAGCATTTTGCATATTTCTCCGCAGCAGCGCAGTGCTATGCAGGATTTAACGGCAAGATTTACGCTGCCCGATATCGCCTTCGCATAGTCGTCGGCATTCTTTTGGTTAGCTATATCATTACCCGTTTCGGCAAGATAATCTCCCCACTTTAAAAGCAAATCTTTATTTTCGGCAATAAAGCTCCTGTCGCCGGAAAGAACCGTCGCGGCATAAGCGAGTATAAGTACATCGCCGCTTGTTTCGACGGGCATCTGCTCCTCCTCATCATATATGTTGTCCGAGGACGAATATACCTTAGCCTTGTCGCCGTCGAAGTCGGCTTTAAGACCGTATGTCTGCCCGTCAGCTATGGGATATGTGCCTATATCGTGCGGCGCAAAATCAAATTTCCACGCGGTAGAACGCGCAAAATCACATATACCGTTAAGCTCGGCAAACACAAGACTCGGATTATACAAAAGGAAAAGCGGCGACGATGCGTACGTTACATCGGTCTCGGCGGCAAATCCGCCGGCGGTGCAGTTTTTGGAAACATACAAAAGCTTTCCGTCATCGGTTTTTACAAGCTTATGAGACGCTATGACCTCTCTGTACGCGGCCGACAAAAGCATACAGTAATCATCGCCGAAACGCTGACCGTCGCGCAAAATCCGCGTATTTCGCAAAGAAACCTGTTTCCTCAATTCGTCGTGCTTTTCGTCGCAGTATTTGAGTGCCGAAACGGCGTCGGGAAATTTCTCGGTCCAATATCCTCTGAGCTTTTTGCCCATATATTCTATGCTGAAGCCATCGTCAAAAAACAATGTGTCGTGAGCACAGAATTTGTCGCTTACAGGCTCATATGCCTTATGCTCGCTGTGAATGTAGTTTACAAAGCCGTCACGCTTATTGCGCTTAATTGTGGGTTTGCCAAATGAGACAAAGCCGCCTGTAACATAAACCGTTCCCCAGTTTATGGCATTGAAATCACCCGAATACTCAAGAACGTTCTGCTCATTTTGCCTCATATATGCGTAGTATGAGCTGTCGGTCTTAACCGCATCGCCGATAATTTCCTTTCCCTTTTCGCTGTCATAGCAAAAGTTTTCATCCACAAGAAGCGATATCGAAACGGAATGCGGTCTTTTGTCAAGAATCGTAACCTCATAATCTATAAAGGCGCACGGCAAAGACAAAAGCAAAAGGTCATCGGGAAAAGCCGGAGTCCAAAAGTCAACCTTGAGCCGAACGTCGTGCTTTTCAAACACATATGTAGTGCAAAGCGGAGTGACCTTAAGCACCTTTTGGTGCATATGATGTACTCCGTTTTCGCCCATAAAACGATACGGCTTGTCATCTATCATCATAAGGCCGTGGAGGCACTTCTGATACCCTGCCCACATTCTCGTATTATCCTTATACAGCTTTTTGTGCTTCATGCTCCAAATACTGATATACGGATCTACCGTCACAAGCGGATATGCAGGTAAATGTTTCATAAGTACAACCCCTTTCAAATTCTCATTATAGTTATTTTACCACATTTATTTTGCACTTTAAATATACAATTTTATGAAAAGTATACATTAAATATACTTTTTATAGAATTCAAAGCAGCTGTCAAACCATCCCTCCGGTTCTTTGCCGTTTGCAAGACCTATACCGTGTCCGCCGGTTTTAAAGAGTTTAAATTCATGCGGTACACCGTTTTTACGAAGCGCGTCGCACAGCATTACGCTGTTATTGTAATCGACCGTACCGTCATCCTCGCACGCCCAGACAAACGTCGGCGGAAAGCTCCCGTTTGCAAGCTTTTCAACGCTTGAAGCATTAATCTCGGTCTTGCCGGGAAACAATCCGAGAAAATTCCTGCGCGATACCTTATGAGTTTTTTCGCCCATGGTTATGAGCGGATAGCAGAGCATAAGGGTTTTGGGGGTTAAAGAGTATTCCTTGCCGCAGTATTCGGTTTCGTATCTTTCGCATTGTGAAGAGAAGAAAGCGCAAAGATGGCCGCCCGCAGAGCTGCCCATAAGAGAAATATTGCTTCCGTCAACACAGAGCCTTTCGGCGTTTGCCTTTATGAACTGCATACTTCTTGCCACATCTTTAACGGGGCGCGGATACCTCGCGTTGTAGCCCACGCTGTAAAAAAGCACAAAGGCATTTATTCCCCTTTTGTTAAATTCGCGCGCAAACGGCTCTCCCTCGTTAAAATCCGAGATGAATTTATACGCACCGCCGGGGCATATGAGCACCACGGGCGCATTTTCTCCGACAACATATCCGAAAAGCTGTACTTTTTTGCGGTACGGCTCCTCTTTGCACTCGCGTTCCGTATAAATCTTGTACTCTGTTTTTTTAACCATTTTCTTTTCTCCAAATCGTTATATTTAACGTATCCGCGTTAAGCTTACCGAGTTAATTGTATTATATAACACCACAGCGACAAAATAAAGAGTGAAGTTTAAGCGCGTCAAGCCCGAAAAACTATGTTGCAAGTTGACAAAAGACAATAAAAAGCGTAAAATATCGCATATATCTGTGTAAAAAAATATGTTTCCGACAGGGAGTAAATATAATGAAGTTTTTACAGAAAACCCAAAGGACGGTTATGTTTCTCTTAAAGGTACTGCTGTTCTTTATTTTGTTTGCCACTTTTTTTGTTTTTTTCGGTATTGAAAACGAATGGCTGCTGCGCCTTTCGAGAACCGCCGCGGTAACCATGCTTACGTTTGCCGTTCTCGGCTCGGCACTTATGTCAATATACGGCGGATATTCCGTGGGAGTAACAAAGAGCAAGCCTATAATCTACTCTATGACGCTCTCCACTGTATTCACCGACATAGTAACTCATTTGCAGCTTTGCATAATGAACACAAATGCGGCAAACAACCAAAAATTCCAGTATGAGCACCCCCTGCTTTTACTGCTTGTTATGGTCATTCAGATACTCGTTATTATATTTTTCGCATACTTCGGAAATTTCGTATACTTTTCAATAAACTCTCCCGAAAAATGCTGTGTTATAACGACTTCAAAGTATTCGTTAAACAACATCGTCCCTAAAATCAAGAAGTATAAAAAGCAGTATTTAATAACGGACGCAATACTTTTCACAAATCCGGATTTGTTTGACATCATAAACCGCTGTGATACGGTATTTGTATATGACGTACCGGCAGCCTCACGCACAACGATTGTCGAATACTGCTACGCAAACAACAAAAACATCTACTATAATTTTGAGATGTGCGACGTTGTTTCTCTTCGCGGCAGAAACGCAATGCTTGACGACAAGCCGATGATAGCTTCAACCGTTAAAGGGCTTACGGTTGAACAGCGCATAATGAAACGTGCCATGGACCTTTTTGTATCTACCGTGGGTTTAATTGTTACAAGCCCCATAATGCTCGCCTGCGCAATAGCCATAAAGGCTGAGGACGGCGGTTCGGTATTCTTCAAGCAGAAACGTGCCACAAAGGACGGAAAGATTTTCAAGGTCTACAAATTCCGCACGATGAAAGAAAAGAACTCAATAAACAAATCCGTAACCGAGGACGACGACAGAATTACAAAGGTCGGCAAAATTCTGCGCAAATTCCGCATAGACGAGCTGCCGCAGATAATCAACATTTTCAAGGGTGAAATGAGCGTTGTCGGCCCACGTCCGGAAATGATAGAAAATGTAGACGAATACACACAGGCACTGCCGGAATTCAGTTACCGTTTGCGCGTCAAGGCAGGTCTTACGGGTCTTGCACAGATCGCCGGCAAATACAACACTTCGCCTAAGGACAAGCTCGTGCTCGACCTTATGTACATCGAGAAATATAGCATATGGCAGGATATTAAGCTTATCTTCCAGACGCTTACGGTATTCTTTAAAGCCGACGACAGCACAGAGGCATTCCACCACAGCGACAGCTACGAGTTTTTCACCGCGGACGAGTCTCCCGAACTTATAGGCGAACCCGAAAACGCAGAATCAAATGTCTGCGAGCAAGAAAGCAAACAGTAAAATTTAAATTAAAAACCGTCTTGCGCTGTTTTGTGTGACGCTAAGGCGGTTTTTTGTGAGTAAATATATGAGGTGAAGCAAAAGATGTTAGAAGCGGTAAACGTAGGTTTACAATACGGCGGCAGGACGCTTTTTGAGCACGCGGACGTGAAGTTCACAAGCGGCAACTGCTACGGTCTTATCGGTGCGAACGGCGCCGGCAAATCCACATTTTTAAAAATTCTTTCGGGCGAAATAGAGCCTACAAAGGGTGAGATTATCCGCACCCCCGGCGAGCGTCTTTCGGTTCTCAGGCAGGATCACTTCGCTTATGACGAATACGATGTTATACGCACCGTTTTGCTTGGCAACCCCAAGCTCTGCGAAATAATGGACGAAAAAGAGGTCTTATACAACAAGGCAGAGATGACAGACGAGGACGGTATGAGACTGTGCGAGCTCGAAGAGCAATTCGCCGAGATGGATGGTTGGAGTGCCGAGAGCGACGCCGAAATACTGCTCAACGGCCTCGGCATAACAAACGACCTCCACTATCTCAAAATGAGCGAGCTTACGGGCGACCAAAAGGTTAAGGTTCTGCTTGCGCAGGCTCTTTTCGGCAACCCCGACATACTTCTTATGGACGAGCCGACAAACCACCTCGACCTTGAAGCCATAGCTTGGCTTGAGGAATTTCTTATCGACCTTGATTCCACCGTCATAGTTGTATCGCACGACCGTCACTTTTTAAACAAGGTTTGCACCCACACGGTAGATATTGACTATAAGAAAGTCACCATGTATGTGGGAAATTATGATTTCTGGTATGAATACACACAAATGGCTCAGCGTCAGATGCGCGAGCAAAACAAAAAGGCCGAGGCAAAAATCAAGGAGCTTCAGGACTTCATATCCCGTTTCAGCGCAAATGCGTCAAAATCAAAACAGGCCACAAGCCGCAAAAAACTTCTTGACAGCATAAAGGTTGAGGATATTCCCGTATCGTCAAGACGTTTTCCGTATGTTGACTTCAAGCCCGACCGCAAAGTAGGCAACGAGGTGCTGACCGTAACGGGAATCTCAAAGACGATAGGTGACAGAAAAGTTCTCGACAACGTAAGCTTTACCATACTGCCGAGACAAAAAGTTGCTTTTGTCGGCAGTGACCCTCTTGCAAAAACAACACTATTCAAAATTCTCATGGAAGAAATCGAGCCGGACGAAGGCACATTCAAGTGGGGTGTAACCACATCACGCAGTTATTTGCCGACGGACAACTCCGCTTATTTCGACGGCTGTGAAGATTCTCTTATAGATTGGGTAAGGAGCTACTCTAATCTTGTTTTTGAAGCCGATATAAGGAGCTGGCTCGGCAGAATGATGTTCTCGGGAGAAGAAGCCACCAAAAAGGCAAACGTGCTCTCCGGCGGAGAGCGTGTAAGATGTATGCTCTGTAAAATGATGCTCTCTGGCGCAAATGTACTTTTGCTTGACGAGCCGACAAACCACCTCGACCTTGAATCCATCGCCTCATTAAACGACGGCCTTATCAAATATCCCGAAACAATACTTTTCACATCGCATGACCATCAGTTTGTGGAGACGGTTGCCGACCGCATAATCGACGTAACGCCCGGTCACTTCTTTGATGAAGCGATTACCTTTGACGAATACGTTGAAAAAACATCGGAGCAAAATGATAAAAAATAACGATAAATCCAAACCATATTCACACCCAAGGTGGAATGACAAACAGCTTCCCGTTGTTACAGGCTACAAGGAGTTGTCAAAAGAAGAAAAGGAACGAGTAGACAGAGATTTCAAGGAGTATTGTGAAAATCATGGGATAGAGATAGTTGAAGATTTATAGAAGCGTGATAATAATATGAAATATGATATTTGGCAGATAATTTAATATGCCAAGCACTTTGCAGAAATGCAAGGTGCTTTTTTAATGTTATTTTGCAACTTTGCAGCTGTTAAATATAAAAAATGAGAACACAGGCCAAGTCCGTGTTCTCGGGGCAAAGGGGTAAATCTCCAGGCTGATCAATTCCCTCTTCCAAATTTATTATATGCCGTTTTTACAAAAAGGTCAACACGTTCGGTTAATTAAGCATTATGCTTTTTAGCCTCTATGTTTTCTTTGTTTTAGAAGCATGGGAGACTCCGGTGCAAATCCGGGTGCTTATCATTATAATACAATCATTTAACCGTTGACTCAACAGTCAGCGGCTATAACCACAACGAAAATGACACAGCTAAGGGGTATGCTAACTTAACAACCGAAGAAAAAACAATGGTTGACTGAGTTAAAAAGCTGTGGGATAATAAAAAAGGCGATAGGTAGTAGTATAAGAATGAGTACCTTCCATCGTGTTGAGGTCCCGGTGGAAATCCGGGCGCCTATCGCTGTAAATATACTTATTGTTTACCGTTGACTCAACAGTCAGCGGTATTTTTATGTTCAAAAGAAGAATTGACAATGCTTAATATAGAGTTACAACATTTCGGTGGCAGAGGAGCAGTAAGCTATAATTTAAGTGGTAGTTCGATTGCTCTCCCCCATTGATTATGTACGGACTTTTTGAGCATTTTTACGGACCTTTTTTCCTATTTCGGCACTTTGCATTTTCATAAAAAGGCAAAACATAAAACCCCTAAAAAGCTTATAACATCAAGCTTTTTAAGGGTTTTATGAATGGTGAGCCATCGGAGATTCGAACTCCGGACACCTTGATTAAAAGTCGCATAAAAAGCAAGCATTATCAAGGCTTCCAACGGTTTGTACGGACATTTTTAATGTAATATCTGCGAAATACGCTCGTCAAGCTGTTTTGACACAAGGGCAACTCTCTCTTGGCTGATGTGCGTATATATATCATTTGTTACTTGAATTGAAGAGTGTCCCATAAGCTGTTGTGCATCCTTCAGCTTAACATTCGCCTCATAAAGTAGTGTCGCATAAGCGTGGCGAAGCTGATGCGGTGTAAAGTTAATTTCGGCATTACTTTTATACTTCTCCCACCTTTTGCGGAATTGCTGTTTCGTATAAGGCTTTTCTCCGCCGAATAAAAAGTTATTTTTATCTCCGCTCGGCAACTTCTCTAAAAGTATATCGGGTATGTAAATGTAGCGGTCGCCGCTTTCTGTTTTAGTCGATTGCTGAACAATCGGTGTATTTTGATTTTGTTCGCTGTACACAATCGTTTTATGAATATGAATTCTTCTATTCGGTATATCGATGTCTCTATGCTGTAAAGCGAGAGCTTCTCCCTTACGGCACCCTGTAAATAACAGGAAAAATGCGAAAAAGCCAAACTCGGAATCAACATTATCAATTACCTTTTGTATGTCCTTATTTGACGGTAATTCCCTTTTGCTTTTCTTTAGCTGTCGGGGAATTTTCGTAGGCTCAACAGGGTTAAACTGAATATAGCCATATAACATCGCATACTTGAATATGAGATTAAGAATAATTCTATGCACCTTAACCGTCTGCTTTGCATATTGCTTCGTTGCAAGCTTATCAATAAATTGTTGAATTTCGATTGCAGTAATCTCGGCAACGGGAATGTCTTCGAACTGTTTGACCACCCTGTTATATGCAGGCACATAGCTTATACGAGTATTGACTGATATTTCTTCCCAATGTGAATTTTTCCACGCCTCAGCAACAACAGAAAAATAGTGCTTTTCAATTCTTGTCTGCTTTGCTTTGAAAGCTTTTTCCTTCTCGGACAGTTCTGTTTTTGTCTTGTAATAAAAAGTGTGTTGGATCTTCTTACCTTCAATCGTAAAGGTCTTTTGTGTCTCATAGTAACCGTTTTTTCTTTTTTTCATAAAAAAATACTCCTTCTGTGTACGGAAATTACACTTGCGGAGTATGGATTTCAATGCTATAATAAATGTAGCATTGAAAACGGCGTGAGTTCGTACAGTGTCATTTTCGTACTCTTGTTTTTAATGCAGCTCCCTGTTCCAGCAGGGAGCGTTTTTTATTTTTTATTTGGATTCTTACAAGGTGTATGTAATCCATCAATATGTTCTTTCAAACTCGGTTTTATTGGTTGCCACATAGGATCAAGAATAAAATCAATTCCTTCTCGTCTTGCATGCTTAGCAGCAGGAACGAAATCACTATCTCCGGCGATAAGAACAATTTGGTCAACAAGCCGTTTTTGAGCAAGAGAAGCAATATCAAGCCCGATTCTCATATCAACTCCTTTTTGAGCAATTTCCAAGTGAATATCTGATTCAGTAATTTGGTCAACTGTGATTTCTTTCCTAAACAGTTTTTTCAACACTTCGGGCTTTAACACATAACTTGATGAACTCTCAAGGATTTCTCCAAATCTCAAAGCAACTTTGCGTTTGCTTGCCATTGCATCGAAAAAATCATTTGACCAGGAATACAATTCAGATTTTTTCAAATTCACGCTTTTTTGAGTTATCGGATTAAAAACGGTTTTTTCTAATGGACGACAATCATAATAGAAAATACGATACAATTCATTTGGAGAATCTTTCGTTGCATAATCAATATGTTTGTTGCAATAAGAAATAAGTTCACTTGCTCTTTCTTCGGGTGTCTTATGTCCGAACAAGGCATTCGCCCTTTTACGGTAAAATCCACCGTCAACTAAAATTGCTGTTTTACCCATATTTTTCTCCTTAATAAAAAAATAAAAAAAGCCCTTGACCTCGAAAATCCCCTTATGGTGGGGCATCTACTATCAAGAGCTGGTTAACTTTGTAAAGCACAGTAAACTGTACTTACATAATTATTATATGCAAATTATTTACGGAAGTCAACAACATTTTTTCGTTTTACAAAAAAAATTTTTTCAATTTTCTCTCAATTTATGCCCAATCCATTCTCTGTATATAGGTATATTTTTTATATCAAACTGTTTTTACCTTTGTAACAGATTTAAGTTCAGTAACAGAAAACATTACATCACTCGTCATTCTCAAACAAGTACTCGTTCATCATCTTAAGCGCCTGTTGCTTTTTATCTTCGGATAAGTTCTTAAACTGCTCAAGCATTTTCATTCCCTTTCAGATACTTCAGAAGGAGAAACTATTTTGTGTTCGAACTTATCAAACCCCATAATGATTCCTCGTTTCAACTATACTAAGATTTTCCTTCACGCCCTGAGTCCCATTATTGGTACATAGAACTATAGAACTATTGACAAAGAAATTAACTTGTGATATTCTTCAATCGAACATTTGTTCTGATGTTCTGAAAGGAGCGTAAAAATGACACTGTACGAAAAGGAATTATTAGACATAATTCATTCTGCGCCAAATAAGGAATACGCTCTCATAAAGGCTCTTGAGATTATTATTTCGATTTCGTTGAAAGAGCAGCCTTCAACATCTCAAGAACCATCTTCTGCTTGTCCTCGGGAAGACCCCTGAATAGTTCAAGCAGTTCCTTTTCCTCTTCGGATAATTCCGGAGAGGATTTTTCTTTATGCATGGGTACATCAAAGCCCATTATCCATTCCGGAGATGTTCCTAAAGCTTCAGCCAAAAGAACAGCTTTGTTGCTTCGTGGCTCGTATTTTCCACTTATATATAAGGATATTGTGCCTTTATCAATTCCAGTTCGGCGACTCAATTCTGCTTGTTTCATGCTGTTAATTTCGAGTGCTTTTTTTATTCTTGCCGAAGCGGACTCTTTTCGTATAGCCATTTTCTTACTCTCCTTTTCTTCCCACATCCATTATAGCATAAAAGTTGTACTTTGCAAACTTTTTTTATATATTTCTTAAAAAAGTGTTGACAATAGCCAAACTCCGATATATAATGAGTGTAAAGTTTGGATTTCCAAACAGAAAGAGGTGAAAAAAGTGAAAGAATACAACAAGCTCCTCGGCAGAATTAAAGAGTGCGGTTTTACTCAGCAAGAAGTAGCTGACAGAATGGGCATCTCCGCCGTAACACTCGGCAGAAAACTTAACGGCACCAAAGATTTCAAGATAGCAGAGATAGAAAAGCTTTCAACTATTTTACAAATTCCTGTGTCAAAACTGCACTTTTATTTTTTTAGTTAAAAAGTTTGGATTACCAAACCTGCTTTGTTAACTCAAAAAACTGCAGAAAGGAGAAATATGAGCCACATAAAAAAGATAAAGTGCCACATCTCTAAACAGAGAAAAGAAAATAATTCGATTGATATGTTAAATTTCACACCGTCTTTTCAGCTCAACAGCATTATCAATCACGAGGCTCAGAACAACGAGAGCCTCATTAAACTGGCAAAGGCTGAAATAGCGGGACGGGCTGTTATTGCTGCCTATGTAAAAATGACGGGAAAGCACCTTTCGTTTGAGGATATGAACATCAACCGAAAATATATCCTTGAAGAAATAGACCGCTTCGGTAATGATTTGAAAATGGTTGAGATTTTTGACAGTTTTTTCCTTATAGACGGGAAATAAAAGACATCATCAGTTGAATTGAGAAGTTTTCCCCCTTCTTAATAAAAGAAAGCAGTTTCCTTATTGCTTCGGGACTTCTTAATTTATCGGCTATTAAATGTCCTTCGAAGGATAAGCCGTTTATATATGTTGTATGGCTAACATCCAAAAGATATTCGTCAAAAAATCCTACCGAATTGCATTGTTTTGCGTGATATTCGATTTCTTCAAATGTGTATTTTTTGAGATATTTGTATTTTGAAAAATCACTTCCCGCCGAAACAATTAAGTCATCATCAGAGTTCTCAACAGTCAAAAGAATAGCTCTGATACATTCGGGATTCAGTTTCATATAATCACCACCTTTCACGGCGATTATATCACATTTCAACAGAAAGGAGAAATGAAATATAATGCGAGAAAAAGAAAGCTACAGAGACAATTTAGAGCGACTCGACAGACGATTCCCCGAAAAAGAATGTCTGAAACAAAAGGAATGTGCAGAATTCCTCGGCTGTTCGCCTCGCACAATCAAAAGAAAATACGGAATTACCCAAATAACCAAAGCAGCGTTTGCACGGTTAATTTCATAGCCGGAGGGAAGAGAAAAAATGTCAATAGCAGTTAAAACCATTCTTGAATTAGCCGTTGTTTTGTTGCTTATATACGGCTACATTCATGAACAGGACGTAATTGATTTCGAGCAGCGGTTAAAAGCAAAGATTTTAAAATTCTTATTAGGAGTAATGAAATGATAACAAAATACAAATGGAAAACTCATGATGAATGGTTAAATCTCAGAAAAGCTTATATCGGTGGATCTGAGGCAGGCTCTATAATCGGAATGAATCCATACAAGAGTGCTTATACTCTTTGGGCGGAAAAGACAGGCAGAGCATTACCTTTCGAAGGCAACATAACAACAGAAGTCGGGGCTTATCTTGAAGAGTTTGTTGCCAAAAAATTTGAGCACGAAACAGGGAAAAAAGTCAGAAGAGAAAATTTCATGCTCGTCAACGATAAGTACCCGTGGGCAGAAGCTAATGTTGACAGAATGGTGGTTGGCGAAAAAGCATTGCTTGAAATCAAGACTACAAACAGCTTCCCCAACATGAAGAAGATTAAGGGCGGAGAATTCCCCGACGCTTGGTATGCGCAGATGACACATTATCTTGCTGTTACGGAGCTTGAAAGGGCTTATCTCGCTGTTCTTGTTAACTGCAGAGAAATACACTTCTTCACGCTTGAAAGAGACGAGGAAGAGATTCAAGCTCTTATGGAGCAAGAGAAAAGGTTCAAGCATTACATAGACACAGATGCAGAACCTCCTGTTGACGGCTCTGATTCGACCACCGATACAATAGCGGAAATGTATCCGGATGACAACGGTACTACAGTAAGCCTTATCGGCTATGAAAAAGACCTGAGACAATACCTTGACATAACGCAGAATATCCGAGACCTTGAAGCTTTAAAAAAAGAAAAAATCAATAAAATCAAGGCTTTTATGGGTGCTGCCGAAAATGGCGAATCCGATAATTTCAAGTGCACTTGGAAAACGGGAAATAGGAATTCATTTGATGTAAAAGCGTTCACACAAGATCATCCCGACATAGACCTATCGGGATATTATAAAACATCACAATACAGAACTTTTAGAATTAACGAAAGGAAATGAACATCGTGGGAAAAATCCAAAATCAAGTAGCAACTACAACAAAAAAAGACGTCTCCATGAAAGGCTTAATTAAGTCTATGGAGGGCGAAATCGCCAAAGCATTGCCGAGTGTAATAACGCCGGAACGTTTCACGCGAATGACCCTCTCGGCTATTTCGGTAAATCCTAAGCTGGCAGATTGCACCCCTAAGTCCTTTCTCGGCGCGATGATGAATGCAGCACAGCTCGGTCTTGAACCTAACACTCCTCTCGGACAGGCTTATTTAATTCCTTATAAAAATCACGGAGTTGACGAGGTTCAATTCCAAATCGGATACAAAGGTTTAATTGACCTTGCTTACCGGAGCGGCGAAGTTGAACTTGTACAAGCCCAGGTCGTTTACGAGAACGATACTTTTGAGTGCCAGTACGGGCTTGAACCGAAACTTTTACACATTCCCGCCGACAGCAACAGAGGCGACCCGATAAAGGTTTATGCCTTATTCAGGACGAAATCGGGCGGATACGGCTTTGAAGTAATGTCTATGGACGATGTAAAAAAACATGCAGAGAAATACAGCAGAGCCTATTCAACTGCATACTCTCCGTGGAAGACAAACTTTGAAGAAATGGCCAAGAAAACCGTTCTTAAAAAGGTCTTGAAATACGCTCCGATGAAATCCGATTTCGTAAGAGCTATTTCATCGGATGAAAGTATAAAATCGGAAATATCTTCAGATATGTATGAAGTCGCAGACGAAACGATCTATGTCGATGTTGACGAAGAGACGGGAGAAGTTAAAGAAAATGATACAACGCCAAACGGTCCAAACGCTTAATTATATGCAAGCAAACGGTTCTATTACTTATAAACAAATGATGAGCGTGTTGAATATCAACTCCCCGAGAGACATAATCCGACAGCTCAAAAAAGACGGCGTACCAATCCTTACAGAGAGAGTTCAATATACCAAAAAGGACGGCACAAAAAGCTTTTATCACAAATTCAGTATAAAGGAGAATGTTAGCAATGACAAAAATTAACGTAATCGGAACAGATAAGGAATACATCATAGACGATGTAAACGAAGTATACCAAGATGAAAAATCCGGATTCAGTCTTTTTGTTTATGACGGTAAAATTATTAACGCACCTACAAACAGGTTGCTTATTGAAACCGACATAAAAAGCAACGAAGACATTGTTAAACTTAAAGCAAAAGTGGGTAAGACCAATGATTAACTGTGCTTTTATAATGGGTCGGCTTATTGCCGACCCCGAGCTTCGCACCACCCCGAGCGGCGTATCGGTTACATCTTTTTGCGTTGCCGTTGACCGTTCATATGTAAAATCCGGTGAAGAGAGACAGACCGATTTTATCAATGTTGTTGCATGGCGCCAGACGGCTGATTTTGTCACACGCTATTTCCACAAGGGCTCTATGATAGCAGTTCAGGGCTCTATTCAGACCCGTTCCTATGAAGATAAGAACGGCAACAAGCGAACCGCAGTTGAGATAGTTGCCGATAAAGTGTCCTTTTGTGGCTCCAAGAGCGGCTCTAATGGAAGTTTCGACACACAGACGAGTAATTACACTCAAAACAGTCAAAACGGCGAATTAAGCGCAAACAGCGAAGAGTTTGAAGATGACAGCGGGCTTCCGTTTTAATTTAAGCTAAGGAGTAATGAAATGGTTACAGAGCAGCAGGGCTGGATTAAAATCCACCGTAAGATACTTGATTGGGAATGGTACACGGATTATCCGGTTTTTAAGCTTTTTATTCATTTGTTGATCACGGCAAATCACTCCCCAAAGACGTGGAGAGGACAGATGATTAACAGAGGCGAAACGCTCTGTTCGTTACCTAATTTAGCCGCTCAAACGGGGTTATCAAAACAGCAAGTAAGAACGGCGCTTAAAAAATTAGAAAGCACTCATGAAATAACCAAAAAAGCAACACACAAATATATCGTTATAGCCCTTACAAACTACGAGGTTTATCAAGACAGCAAAATAGCAGAGCAACACACAAATAACACGCAAGTAACACGCAATCAACACACAAATAACACGCAAGTAACACCAAACAAGAATGAAAAGAATAAAAAGAATGAAAAGAATGAAAAGAAGTGCTATACCGACGGAGAGTTGCAAAAAATCATTGAGCTGTTTAATTCAATATGCATCTCGCTTCCGAACATTCAGATGACCGACAGTCGAAGAATGGCTTTACAAAATTCAAAAATAAAAGACTGGGAACAGCTGTTTGGCAAAGTTGAGGCTTCGGATTTCTTAAGCGGACGAGTCAAGGATTGGAAGGCAAGTTTTGACTGGGTTATAAAGCCGGTCAATGCGGTAAAAATCCTCGAAGGCAATTACGACAACAAACAACACGCAGTAAGCGGTACAGAAAAAATGGCAGCAGCGTTAGGAGAATTCGTTAATGGCAACTAAAAAATGCATAGCCGAATGCCTTATGGCAATCAAAATAATTTATCCTTATTTCGCGAAAGACACCGATGAGAAAGCTCTTGCGAAAATTTGGTGTTCCGTATTCTCAGATTTTCCGGATTCTTTAGTCATCGGAAGTCTGAAAGATTGCTTGCAGAATATATCCTCTCCACCCTGCCCGGCGGACATAATTAAAACGGCTCACAAACTCTATGCTCCATCCGCATATGAGCGCTTTTCTCTCCTTATTACAAAGCTTCGCAAGGTTGAAAGAGAGGAACAACGCTTTACATACACAGTTGTTGAGGAAAACGGAAAAACGGTAGGCGAAAACGCACGGGCTACTGTTGCCGAGCTATGGGAAACAATGCCCCATGACCTCAAATTGTATCTCGGAAGTCAAGGCGAGATGATAAGATTGAGCCGCGACCTGTCTGACGAAGCCCTTAAGTTTGAGCGGGTACGATTTGAAAAATACTATGCAACGCAGCCAAAATCCACAAGAATCTTATTAGAATCGTACAACGATAAAGCTTTAGCAACTCATCAAGAAGAGGTAAAAGCACTCAATGAATTATGAATACATAATCCCTTTAGTTCCGCCAACCAACAACAAGTACATCGGCAACGGCTCAAAAGACAAAAATTTTCAATACCAGACGGAAAAAAAGCATTGGGCAGGATATGTCAATCTTTTTTGCAATCCAAAACCGCCTTTCCCGATAGCGAGGGCAAAAGTAACTCTGCACTATCACTTCAAGGATAAACGCAGACGGGACCCGGATAATTACTCAGGCAAGTTTATTCTTGACGGTTTGGTGCGAGCCGGGATATTGCAGGATGATAGCTTTGCTGTGATAGACTTGGAATTGAAAGCGGATGTTGATATGAATAAACAGGGATACACAGTAATTGAAGTGGGACAAATTCGTTAAACAAATAAGGAGAAAAGAAGTAATGAACGGTCAAATTGATTTATTTGATGAAATTATCGTTGATAATTTTGCGGGAGGCGGCGGCGCCTCAACCGGAATTGAACTTGCTACAGGACGCCCTGTTAATATAGCAATTAACCACGATCCCGATGCGATACTGATGCATAAGACAAATCATCCATACACAGAGCATTATCAAGCTTCAGTATGGGATATCAATCCCGAAGAAGTATGCCGAGGAAGAAAAGTCGGGCTTGCTTGGTTCAGCCCGGATTGTAAACACTTTTCTAAAGCGAAGGGCGGAAAACCCGTTGACAAGAAAATACGAGGTCTTGCTTGGATTGTTTTGCGTTGGGCTGCAAAAGTACGGCCAAGAGTGATAATGCTTGAGAATGTTGAAGAGTTTCAGACTTGGGGGCCTGTGCGAAAAGGGAAACCCGTTAAAAGCAAAGTCGGGCAAACATTTAATCAGTTTATTGAGCAATTAAAGGCTCTTGATTATGATGTCGAATACAGAGAACTTAAAGCATGTGATTACGGAGCACCGACAATACGCAAAAGATTTTTTCTTATTGCCCGATGTGATGGTAACCCAATAGTATGGCCCGAAGCTACACACGCACCGGCAGACAGCCCCGAAGTGACCACGGGAAAGAAAAAGCCTTACAAATCAGCAGCAGAATGCATTGACTTTTCTCTACCGTGTCCTTCTATATTTGAGAGAGCAAAACCGTTAGTTCCAAACACTCAGCGCAGGATAGCAAGAGGACTCGATAAATTTGTTATCCGAGAAGCAAAGCCTTATTTAGTACATATCGGCAACGGAGAGCGAAGCGGTCAGCTTCCCCGAATATATGACATTGACAAACCGCTTAATACGGTTGTCAGTTCGTGCAAGCAGTATTTAATAGCCCCTTCGCTTATTCAGTACCATTCAGAAACGGCAAAAAGCGAAGTCAGAGGGCAGAAAATCGATAAGCCGATAATGACAATTGACAGTTCGGGCAGATACGGAGTTCAAATTCCTTTTCTTACAAAGTTTCAGCAGAATTCATTGGGACAAAAATGCGTAAAGCCTCTTGATACAGTAATGGCAGGAGCGACAAGGTTTGGAATGGTATCTCCTTTCCTTACGCAGTATTACAGCGGAGCGGATCATGCTAACACGGTTACAAACCCACTGCAAACGGTGACGGTCAAGCCAAGGCATTTCCTTAATGACTGCTTTTTAACAGTATTGAGAAATCACATGGACTCCAAAAGTATAAATGAACCTCTCAATACAATTACAGCCAGAGCAATGCATTTTAGCTTTATAAAAGTGTATGTTAAACAGTATTCCGAAGATGTATGGCTTGGGCATTGGCAAGAAATTAGAACTATGTTAAACGAATACACGGATTGGAATCTTAACGATAACGAAATCATCGTTTTTAACATTGACGGAACGGAATATTTTATTTACGACATCGGAATGAGAATGCTACAGCCAAAAGAATTATATGCAGCGCAGGGCTTTCCGAAAGATTATGTTATCGAAAAAGATTATCTCGGTAATACATATCCAAAATCAAAGCAGGTTGCCCGTTGCGGTAATGCTGTTCCACCGCCATTTGCAACAGCACTCGTGAGAGCAAATCTTCCCGAATACTGCGATACGTATATACTAACAATGGCTGATTTAATGGAAAGGATGGCAATATGAAAGAAGTTTTAATTAGTGTACAGCCGAAATGGTGTGAATTGATAGCAAACGGAACAAAAACGGTAGAAGTTAGAAAGAAAAAGCCTAAACTTAATACACCGTTCAAGTGCTATATCTATTGCACGAAACCAAGCAAGAAGTATCAAACAGTTGCAGGGTCTATGGTGCTTAATGATGATGAGTTGTTTAAGTTGCCGAATGGTGAAATTAAGTATGGCAATAGTATTGAATTGATTGTGTATGACAACTACTCTAAAGATAATTTTCTTAACGGTAAGATTATCGGAGAGTTTATTTGCGATAAAATAACATCTTTTAGCTTTGACACTTATTATCATACGCTTACACACAGGCACGGTGGCTATAATGTGTCATTAGGGGCGTTTTCTGAACAGGAATTATACAGCAAATCTTGTTTGAGCTTTGCAGATATATATGAATATATAGGAGAGCGCTACGGCTACGCTTGGCATATATCCAACCTTAAAATATATGACGAGTCGAAAGAGTTAAGTGAATTTGAAAAACCATGCAATCATAACTGCTTTGTCCCATGCCCTCATTATCGAGGCAAGGAATACGAATGTGAAAAACCTATAATAACAAGACCGCCACAGAGCTGGTGTTATGTTGAGGGGGCGAAAGAATGACACCTTTTCCAAATAAAAAATACAGCGTTATATACGCAGATCCACCGTGGAAATACCAGGACGAGCGATGCGAAGGCGCTGCTGCCGACCATTACCCTACAATGCGTATTGAGGATATAAGCAGCCTGCCGGTGCAGGATCTGGCGGCTGATAACTGCGTGCTTTTCCTTTGGGCAACTTACCCAAAGCTCAAAGAGGCATTAAAAGTAATTGAGGCATGGGGTTTTAAGTATAAGAGCATCGGCTTTCAATGGATAAAACAAAACCGCAGTGGTAATGGTTACTTTTTCGGCCTTGGGCGTTGGACCAGGGGCAATACAGAGCCTTGCCTTATAGCTACTAAGGGTAAGCCCCACAGGGCAAGCAACAGCGTAAGCCAACTCATTTTTGCACCGCTGCGTGCCCATTCCCAAAAGCCGGATATTACACGAGATAAGATCCGAGAGCTTATGGGGGGGGATCACTCTTACATAGAGCTTTTTGCAAGGAATAAAACACCGGGCTGGGATGTCTGGGGAAACGAGGTAACTAAGAATGACAAACGATGAACGCCGCCCTACTGGGCTATTCCATTCTGCTGACGAACTGCGTCAACTTATCCGCGAGAACCCTACCCTCCCACTTCTCATCCTTGCGGGAGAGGAAGCCAACATCGGAGACTACTCTTATATGGGTTGCAGTTACTTCAAGGCATACAAGGGGGAATTTCTTGACTGTGCTCAGACGGTCAACGACTGTATGTGCTACACCGACAGGGACGAGTTTGAGGAAGCTGTCGCAGATTCTATTGCCGATGTTGATTACACCGATGAGGAGTTTGACGCTCTTGTGAAGGAAACGGTTGCCGAATACGACCCGTACTGGAAGCCGTGTATCATTCTGTATGTGAATAACTGAGGAGGTATGACAATGTTTATTTGGCTCACATGTCCGACTATCGGGCAGGTACTTGTAAATCTTAACCTCGTCACTGCTGTCACCTGCGTACAGGGTAAAAACACTGTCTGTTTTACTGGCGGCGATGAGGATTATATCGTGGTTACGGAGTCTCTTGAGGACATCTACGAGCGGATTCAGTCCGCAGAAAATGACGATACCCGAAAAGCTGAAAATCAGTGCAACAACGGCGAAATTCTAAAAAAGGAGTGATACAGAATGAATTGTCGAGATTGTCTGCATTTTAAGGCGTGTTATGAAATGGCGACAGCAAATAATGCGGATGAGTTTAACACAATGTTCGCTGAGAAATGTGAAGATTTCACCAACCGTTCCGAATGGGTACATTTGCCAAGTGACGAATATACCTTTACTGTTCGCGGTGATATTGCAAAGGGACTTATTATTTCAAATTGTCGAGCAGCAGAAAAAGCATTGGAGGAATAAACAATGGAGTGTACAGAGAAAAATATTGACAAGAATAAATTGTTGAAATTCTCGGTAGACGCAGATAATCTAAATCGGATAAGTATTTATCAAAAAAAGGAGTGATGATATGAGAAAATACATAGAAATCATTGCAGTCATTCTTGTTTTCATCGGAGCGGCGGTATTATCCGTTTATTTAATTTCAAAGGTGTTTTTGAAATTACTCGTTTTTATATGTTGGGCGGTGATTTTGGTATGACATACGAAGAACTAAACAGTTTATTTTATCTCCGTAAGCGAATAGAATATTTGCGGCGGCGCATTGACGAGTTGAGTAATGAAGATGGTCTTAATGGCATAAGTTATACCGGTATTTCAACCGGATTAGTATCATCTCCGGTTGAAAGAATAGCAATTAAAAGAACAGCGCTTATAAATGAATATAACGAAGCTATCGAAAAAGCGCTGTCCAAAGAGCAAGAAATATGTGCTTTTATTGAAAATACTAAAGACGCAGAAATAAAATTTATAATGCAGAAGCGCTTTTTGCAGTTTATGACTTACGAAAAAATAGCCAACGAGATCCACAGCGACAGAACCTCGGTAAGCAAGAAGTTAGGAAGGTATTTGAGAAATAACCGTTGAAAATTTCCCACAATTCCCGTTGTATATATGTTACTATAATATTGTGGAATGAAACCCACAGGGACTTTTTCATTACCTCCTTTCTAGGGCGGCTATTTTATATAGCCGCCACATTTTTTAGGAGCAGAAAATGAAAATACAAGAAATTGCAATAGGCAAAATAAAGCCTTACAAATACAATCCGCGAGATAATGACGATGCCGTACCTCTTGTTATGGCAAGTATTCACGAGTTTGGATTCAAGGTACCGATAGTCATTGATAAAAATAACACTATCGTATGCGGCCATACAAGATATAAAGCGGCAAAACAGCTCGGGCTGTCAAAGGTTCCGTGTGTTGTCGCCGATGACTTATCAGAAGAACAGATAAAAGCATTCAGACTCGCAGACAATAAAGTTGGCGAAAAAGCAAAATGGGACAAAGGACTTCTCGACCTTGAGCTTGACGGCATATTTGATATTGATATGACCGTTTTTGATTTTGACATATCCGACAACGAAGATGAAGAAATCGAAATTGAGAAAAAGTCCCACAGAGAGAACACCTACGGAATATATAATCTTGACCTTGTTGACCTCGAAAGAACAACAGGATTTTATCAAATGCCGACTCTTGAAAAGTGCCTTATAATCCCGACAGACTTAATCGGCTTTAATTATATGCTTTCAAGTACTGACACAGATAAAGGCATTCACTGTTTTGTTGACGATTATCAATTTGAGAGACTTTGGAACAGTCCGCACAAGTACACGGACAGAATGTCGGAATTCGAGTGCTTCTTAACGCCCGATTTCAGTTTGTATATGGATATGCCTATGTCGATGAAGATATGGAACATATTTCGCAGTCGCCTTATAGGACAGTTTTTTCAGGACCAGGGAATCGATGTTATCCCAACGGTAAGCTGGGCAGAGAAAGAGACCTTCGATTTCTGCTTTGACGGAATCGCCGAAGGCTCGGTTGTCGCTACAAGCACAATCGGAGTAAAAAACAATGATTTCTCAATGCAAATATGGCGAAGCGGTATGGATGAAATGATAAAGCGCATAAAACCGTATGCAATTTTAGTATATGGCGGAGAGGTTGAGTACGATTATAAGGACATTCCTGTGTATTATTACGAAAACAAGGTTACCGAGAGATTGAAAAATGCAAAGGGATAAGATATAATGGGCGGAAGAGGAGCAAGCAGCGGAATATCAGATAAGGGTATTCCTTATGGGAAAGAATATACATCCGTTTTAACAAGCGGCAATATAAAATTTGTTAAGAAAAACAAAGGAGCCGCTTCGGCACCATTGGAAACAATGACAAAAGGGCGAGTGTATGTTACATTGGGAAGCGATAAAACTCCTCGTTTTATTTCTTATTACAGCAAAGAAACCAAAAGGACAAAAACCATTGATTTGAAAAGTCCTCATGATGATGTGATACCCCATGTCCATCATGGTTATGCACATAACGAAAATGATACACCCAAGGGATATGCCAACTTAACGGCAGAGGAGAAGAAAATGGTTGACAATGTAAAAAAAACATGGGATAATTACATTGGCGATAGGTAGTAGTATAGGATGAGTACGCTTCCATCGTGTTGAGGCCCCGGTGGAAATCCGGGCGCCTATCGCTGTAAATATACTTATTGTTTACCGTTGACTCAACAGTCAGCGGTATTTTTATGCCCAAAAGGAGAATTGAAATGACACTTGAATGGTTCGCAAAACTGTTAGAAGCAAATAACGCAATTGGTGTTACAAACGATGATGTTATTTTCAATGATTATGAGTTATACAATCATAAAACAAAAGAGGAAAAACATTATAAAAATATTTATGAACTCGCAGAGGATAACCCAAAAATTAAAGATATTATTCTAAACACAGAAATTTTCTATAATCCTATAGATGGTGGCAGAGGTGCTACAAGCGGTGCTATGGGTGGCGGATTCAATCACGCAAAGGGAAGCGGAAAAGGAAATAACGGGAAGCAGTTATTGAATGCTGAACTTAACATAAACACAAAGCAGAAGCATAATGTTAATGCCGTGCTTAAGCGATTTAATGAAAAATACAGTGATTCAAAAATAGAATACGGCATCGCCATTGATGAACAAGGATATGTTCACCGACACATGCAAGGCAACGAAACGAGCGTAAACATAAGCGGTGGTAAAGGAATGACAATCATCCATAACCATCCAAGCGGCGGAAACTTTTCTGATAATGATTTAATATCTGTGGCAAGAACACAAGAGAGAGGAATCATTGCGACAAGCTCAAACGCAAAAACAAAATCAACATACCGCTTCGAGAAAAAAAGCAACTTCGATGCAAAAGGCTTTGAAAAAGCCGTTAAAGGTGCAAAATGGCCTGTCGGTATGAGTTATGATAAAGGCGCAGACTGGTGGTTGCGTAAAAACGCCAATAAATATGGCTATAAATACAGCGCATCCGGAGTACCAAAGCAGTAAGGTGTGATTAAATGCCGAATGCCGAAAATCTAATTAACGGAAAGAGGACACAATTTAGAGCAGGCGAAGAACAGGTGGAAATCGCTCGCAGGGGCGGAATTGCCTCAGGAGAAGCAAGACGTAAGAAAAAGCAGACAGCCGAGCTGATGAAAAACATATTAAATTCTTCCCTTGAGGGAAAAAACAGGCAGACTGTCAAGGCCTTTGCGAGCGAACTTGGAGACGAGGATTTGACTGTTAACGCCCTTATGGCTGCAGGACTCGTAAAAGCGGCGGCTACAGGAAATGTCAAAGCATTCGAAGCGGTACAGAGATATGTCGGTACGGATGAACAAAAAACAAAAGACGAATACCACTTACCGATTACAGACATAACAACAGACTTTGTCAATGTCTATCGACTTATTCACGAGGTATGGAACGGCGAATCGGATGTTCACGAGATTATCTCAAAAGGTGGACGTGGTTCAATCAAATCTAACTTTTGGGCGGCGATTGTCGAAGAAACAATCTATAATGACGACCAGGCGCATTGTGTATTTACCCGAAGATACAAAACCGACCTGCGCGGCTCTGTATATAACCAGTTTATGAAAACGATAATCCGCCACGGAAGAATTGACGATTGGGAATTCACCACTTCGCCTATGCGAGCTGTATATAAAAAGACCGGACAGCAAGTGCTGTTTGTAGGTGCAGACAAGCCTATAAGCTTGAAATCATACAATGTAACTTTCGGCTATGTTAAAATGCTTCTGCACGAAGAAGCGGACGAAATGGCAGGAGTTGCGCAGATGGATAACATTGAAGACACTTTCCTTCGTTCTGACACACCGGCTCTTGATGTTAAGATTTTCAACCCACCTCAAAGTGCTAATAATTTTATGAACGCTTATGTTGAAGAAAAACGCAATGACCCAAGCACATTTATAGCTCACTCTTATTATTACAATGTCCCACAAAAATGGCTCGGAAAACGCTTTTTTGAGCGTGCCGAATGGTTCAAACAGCATAAGCCAAGATATTATAAAAACAACTATCTCGGAGAAGTTACAGGAACAGGCGGAGTTATATTTGATAATGTCGAAACACGGAAGCTTACGGATGAATTCATCCAAGAACTTCCGTATTTTAATTACGGATTAGACTTCGGATATGAACATCCGCAGGTCTTTATTAAGGCATATTATGACAGCGACACCGATATTTTATATCCTGTTGAAGAGGTATATTCGAGAAGGTGCAAGAACAGTACATTTGCCCGGAAAATAAACAAATATAAAAATGTCGAAATTCTTGCCGATTCTGCACGCCCAGACAACATTAAGGAGATGCAGGATTGGGGATTTGATATTATAGGCGCCAAGAAACGCTGGGGTGCAAACAACGGCCGTGATTACTGTTGGGAATGGCTGAGGCAATGTAACAAGATTGTTGTTGACCCCGAACGAACCCCACGCCTTTATAAAGAGTTGACAACGCTTGAATTTGAACAACTCAAGGACGGAACATTCTCAAGCGAGTATCCAAGACTTAACGAGGACTGCATTATGGCCCTTATATACGGATTGAACCGTGTAATAATGGAGACAAGGCGAGAAGATTTATATGTTGACGAAGTTATGAATGAGGATGATGTAGAAGATGAATTCGATGATTGAAGGGATAATCCTTAAGATTGCAAATCGGCTTGGCCTCGAACTGCAAAAAAAGAAGGATCTAAAAATCAAATATAGCGACAAAGGGATAAATCCCACCGCAATAGGTGCTAATGTTGTTACCAACATAGCCGTTGACGATAGCGACATACAAGTGATTGGAGACTCAGCAAGAGCGCAAGCAATTCAAGAGCTTCTGTTTTACTACGTTGACAATATTCTTTCAGTCGCGGCTGAAGTGTCCCTCGGTACAGGCGATTGCCTTATAAGGCCGTATACAGACGGGGCCGATATCGGATTTAATGTTATCGGTTCGGATGATTTTCTGATAACGGCCTCAATAGGCTATCGGCTTAAGGGTGTTATCATCAAGCTTGATGAGTACGAAACGAGAACATCCGTTTACCGGCTTTTCGAAAGCCAATCGTTACGCACGGAAGGAGACAGACAGGTTGTCGTTATCAATCGCTTTGCATTTAAAGGCTCAGAGGAAACGGACATATCCAACACTATATGGAAAGATATCACAACCGAAGAATATATTGTTGCGGATCAGCTTTTGTTAGGGCGGTATAAATGCCCTACCATCAACCGTGATAATTATAATTCCGCAAACGGTGTACCGATTACATTCGGGTGCGCCGAAATCATAGACAACATCAAAAAGAAATATGAGCAGTACAACGATGAGTTTGACCGCAAAGAGTCAAGAATATTTGCCGATAGAACATTATTCAAAAGAGCTGAAAACGATAGGCTTGAACTCTCGTCATCTAAAGAATTTATAAATGTCCGTGGAGGTGTTGACGGCGGTATAACTTCACAGATTTACGATTACTCCCCTTCTATCCGGGAAGAAGAATTCAAATCTGCTAATGATTTCAACTTATCTATTCTTGAGTTGTGTTGCGGATTTTCAAGAGGCATATTCACATCGCCCGAAACATCTTTTGCAACAGCCACAGAGCTTAAAAACAGCCTTAAGAAAACATTTGCTTTTGTCAAGAGTTTTCGCAGGCGTATCGAACACGGCAACAAAGAATTATTTAATGCCGTCAATATAATAATGAACCTGAATTCCGTTACGCCCGATGGCAAGTGGGAGTTACAACATGATTGGTCGTATGATTATATTGAGCAGACGAGCGAGAAATTCAATCAGCTCATACAGTCGCTTGATCGCAATGCTATAAAGACGGAAGACTTGACCGCGTGGGTGCTCAACTTAAGACCCGAAGAAGCAGCCGAATATGTTGAGGATATTGAGGCGAAACAAAATGAAGAAGTGCAGAAGCAACTAAAGGCGGCAATGAATGAATAACTTGATGCGCTCAGAGTGGCTTGAACAATTGCCCGATTATCTTGCCGAGATAATGCAGCAAATGTCGCTTGAAGCAACAGCAATTATCGCAGCACGAATTAACTATATTGGCAAGGTTAAGAAGAGCGATATACACAAGCTGACAAACGCCTTAGCCTATGCCGGAGCGGATATCAACGAAATTGAACAAGTTATCGCTCGATTTACGAAAAAAAGCGATGCGGAAATAGAGCGTATTTTAACCGAGATGGCATCAGAGGACGATTCCTTCGCTAAGATGTATTACGAGGCCAAAGGGCTTGTGCCCAAGACCTATATAACAGATGCATATCTGCAAACTGCCCTTACTTCCGTTATAAAACAAACGCAAGAAGCAATCCGCAATTTGTCAAACACTACATCGCTGTTTTATCAAATGCCTGACGGCACTTACTCGGACATCCGTTCAACTTATATAAGAGTAATCGACCAAGCTATATATGAAGTACAGAGCGGAAGCATAGATTATCATACCGCAATGAAGCGAGCAATGTTGTCTCTCGGTAAAGGAACGCGCTGTATTGAGTACATGAGCGGATACCACAGACGGCTTGACAGCGCAGTAAGGCAAAACATATTAGACGGCACAAAGCAGCTCAATCAAGCCGTAATGGATTATCACGGCAAGAGCTTCGGTGCTGACGGTGTCGAACTCACAGCTCACGCTATATCGGCACCCGACCATGTCAATGTGCAGGGGCACCGATTTACAAATAAAGAATTTGAAAAAATGCAAAGCGGAATGGACTGTAAAGATATTCAAGGCAGAAAATACAAAGGCTTCCCTCGAAAGATTACAGAATGGAACTGTAAGCACTTCGCAATTCCCGTTATCGTTGATATAGGCTCGCCTGCATACACGGACGAACAGCTTGCAGAAATGAAAAAAACAAGTGCCGCCAAATATGACGACACTCAAAAAGCGAGAGCGATGGAAACACGCTTGAGAACGCTTAAGGAACAGAAAAACGCCCTCTTGGAATCGGGAGATGAATTGGGTGCAAAGCAAGTTCAAAAGAAAATAACGGCTCAGCAGAGGGTTTACAGAGAATTCTGCAAACAAAAAGGCATACATAGAGATTATGTTCGAGAGAATGTACCTAAGTACCAAAAGTCCATTACAAAAGAACCTAAGCTCTTAAAATCCAATCCTTTTTCAGATGTTACGCAAGAGTATTACGATACCGCCAAGCCCGGTGTCGGTAAGGTCATTTTGGAAGAAGGGTATAAAAAAGCACACCACCAACAAGAGATTGAGACAGCCGAATGGCTTGTTAAAGAATTTGGTGGCGATGTTACACTTCAAAAAGAAATTGATAAACAAAATGTTAGGACATCTGATTATATTTGGCGAGAACGCTTTTGGGAACTAAAGAATGTTTCTTCGGTCAATAGTGGAGACTATGGTCTTAGAAAAGCGATTTCGCAAATTCAGAGTAACCCAGGCGGAGTTATACTTAAAATTTCAAACGAGGTAAAACTAACCGATCTTGAAAAACAACTTAAATCACGAGCAAAAAGGAGCGACATCAGCGGTTTCGACATTCTTATTGCAAAAGAAAATAAAGTCATAAAGATAATTAGATATAAAAAATGAGAACACAGGCCAAGTCCGTGTTCTCGGGGTAAAGGGCTAAATTTCCAGGCTAATCAATTCCCCTAACCAATTATATTATATGCCGTTTTCGCAGAAAAGTCAATCAACTTTATTGAGCATCACGCTTATGGCAAGGTGCTTTTTTAATGCTGTTTTTCAGCTTTTTAGCTGTTAAATATAAAATCACGGGACAAAACCCGTTAATCAAATGAGAAAACTGACTCATCAGTTTAAAAGGAGTTTATTATGCAAGATTTAATTGATATCTTGAAAGAAGAAGGTATCGAAGTACCGGAAGAGAAGAAAGACGGTTTAAGGCAGAAGCACAGTAAGAATTACAAGGCTGTAGCCGAGTTCGAGAGAAAGGTAAACTCTCTCACAGACCAGCTCACAACTGCAAACGCAACCATTACAGATTTAAAGAGCAAAACAACCGATGTTGACGCCCTTAATCAGCGAATCAAAGATTACGAGAAAGCCGACCAGGACAGAAAAGATGCCGAAGATAAGGCGAAGAAAACTCAACAGCTTAAAACTCGCTTTGACGCGCTGAAAGGAGACCGTACTTACCTCAACGAAGGAACAGAAAGCTGGATGTTCTCTGAATTCCAGAAAGCTGTTGCAGACCAAAGCAATGCAAGTAAGAGCGATGGAGAAATATATGAGAACATTACCAAAGACAAAAACATTTTCACACCGAAAAACGAAAGGTTCAAGAATCCGTCCGCAGGTAACTCACATCATCAAACGAGCGATGAAGCTTACCTTGCCGAGTATTACAAGAACAACCCGTTTTTCAAGAAATAATTAAAAAGGAGAATTACTTACAATGAGTATTATTTACGGTTCGCTCAATGTTGACGAAAGGTATTCCTCAATCGTTGAGCCTAATCTTTATTATGACAGAGTTTTCGTGCCCGGCGTAACTTTTACCGATAAATATGAGGTAGGTCCTGCCGGAGCAATCTGTGTTCACAAACTTACAGGTTCGGCAGCAGAACCCGGAACACCCGGCAGAGACTTTTCAGATGAAGAAAGCCAGGATACGCTTATACCGATACTTCTGAACAACAACTTCCAGAAGTCACGAAAAATATACGGCGTACAGTCTAATGCTGTTTCATTTGCTGTTGCAAATGAACAACTTGCAGGAGTTATGAAAGATATAGGCGAAGGCTGGGGGCAGTCCGGTAATGCTTGTCTTGTTCAGGAAGGCACCGCTTCTGCCGCAACTACAGCGATAACAAAGTCAAATGCGGTCTCTGCCCTTATAGCCGCTCGCAAAGAGCTTTCCGAAAAGAAGGCAAAAGCAAATACAGTACTATGCTCCCCTGCATATTATGCAGCGCTGCTTGAAGCTGCAGGCGATAAATTTACGCCCGTTCTTAACGACAATGTTGCGGCAACCGGCGCTATCGGCAGATACCTCGGCTTTAATATCATCGAGGATAACGGTTTATCGGCAGCCAGTGCAAAATATTACGACAAAGCCGGTACTCTTAAGACCGTTGCTTTTGATAAGGTTGATTTCATCTTGTATAACTTTGAAGCGCTCTCAATCGTTTCGAACCTTGAGGCCTTCCGTCTTGTTGACAGCGAAAACTTTGTCGGAACAAAGGCCCAGGGCGAAATGAACATAGGTTACACGGTAACAAATGCCGATGCAGTCCTCGTTCGTAAGCACGCAGCAGCTTAAAGAAAGGTGGCGGTTGAATAATGTTTTTGACATTTGAAGAGTATAAAGCTATGAGCGGTTCGCTCGCTGAAACAGATTTCAACCGCCTCTCTTATAGGGCGGAACAAACTCTTAACTCTTACACATTCGGCAGAATCAAGGTTCCCGACAACCGTGTAAGAAGGTGTATGTTTGATTTAATTGACTGCGAAAGCGAAAAGGAGCAAAACGCAGGACTAAAAAGCGTCTCAAACGATGGATACTCTGTCACATACCAAAGCACACAAGAGGCAAACGAAGCGGAATACGATATAATCTATCGCTATTTCGCTTCTACGGACATCCTCTATCAAGGTGTCGATGGAATCGGCGAGTATGAGCCGGAAAGCGAAGATGGTTACGATTATCTTATGGTTAAGGTCGAGAGTGAAAGCGAAGATTATGACCGTTTGAAGGTGGTTAAAAATGCCTAAATACTGGAATAAAACGGTTACAATATACAATAAATACGAAGACGGTGACGGACTGTTACATTATTACAGGCGAGTGCTTTATAACTGCTTCTGGAAAGAAACAAATAATAAAGTTACTGTTTCCAATGTTACATTACAGAGCAACAATCACATAATCAGAATACCTCAATCAAAAGACTATATGTCCCCTCTTGAATGGCAAGGTTTGGCTGATAAGTCAAACGCCTTTACGCTTCGAACGGGCGATATTCTCATAAAAGGCGATGTATCATTTGAGATTAACGAACTCGAAGACGGACATCGCCTCAATGACTTCTTGGCACAATATAAACAAGGAATTGCAACGATTGTCTCTATTAACGATAATACGGACCTTCCAAACGCGCACTATTTTGTGAAAGGAGAATGACATGGATTATATCACACCGTTTATCAAATGGCTTTTGACATGTCCCTATGTCCGAAAAAACAAAGTTTTTGCAAACGCTCTGCAAGCACAAAAAGACAACATCGAGATTGTAACGCAGCAAATCTCCCGCTCACAGGATAAATGCTACATTGACGGCTCTGTTTTGCACCGTGTTGTCTTTACTGTGTTTGACTATAAAAGTATATCTTTTAACCAGCTTGTAAAGACAATGGTTGACAAGAACGAAAATGTCGCAAATCTCCTTGAGACAAGACAACTCATCGATTGGATTGCCGAGCAGCGCAAAAACGGCAATTACCCCGATTTCGGCACAAATTGCATTGTTCAAGATGTTTATACGGAATACTCATCTCCAAGCACACCGAGCGTTGATAATACTGCAACTCCGGCAATTGCACGATACTCGCTTCCTATAATATGTGAGGTGCTTGATTATGGCAGTTAATCAAGATGTTTCGTTCTATATGGAAAAAGCTTTGAAAAAGGCGACCTCGCCCGATGTAAAGCGTTATTTTTTAATAGAATGGTACAGAAAAATGTTTCCATATATTCCATTCGTTACGGGTACACTTGCCAGTACAATGGATATAGAAATACAACACTCGCCCGAAACCGCTATGGAGACAGGGCTTGAAAATATTGACCAAAACATACACTTTAAGGCTCCGTATGCTTCTAATATGTATTACGGAGACGGATTTAATTTTACCAAAGACCAACACCCCTTGGCGCAAGCAAGATGGGCGCAGGTCGCCGCCGAACTTCACGGCCAAGAGTTGGTTGATAATCTAAAAAAATATATACGAAGGGAGATTTCTAAATGACAGATACACAGTTAAAAACATTTCTCGATACTTTCAAGCATAGCGGAACGGGAGATGTCAAGCGTGAATTGTTTATTATCTTCGGTAGAAAAGGTAATACGGGCGATTTTATTCCGCTCGGCTACAAGCAAGAAAGCGCCGCAATCGAGAACAATTACAATGAAAATTCTTTAAGAGACGTACTCGGGAATGTGTATAACGATATCATCTCCAAGGATGAGCAGATATCAATGAGCGAATACCATAACAATCCGAGCGCCTCGCCGTTCCTCGATACAGCGTGGATGTATACTCTTGCGGGGCTCGAAAGCGAGCTTGAAGACTATGAACTTCTTATGGTTAGCGCTTGGCTGGTTAACGAAAGCGGCGAGTTCTTCGCAAGAAACGTATCCGGTGTTCGCCTCAAGCTCGACAATATGGGCGGACAGAGCTATACAATGGCCGATGTTACATTCTCGGGTATTTCAAGAGGAAAATTCGGTACCGTATCGAGTTTGGCCAAGCCTGAGTTCAAGGAAAATACACCTACGGCGTAAATCCAAATACTTTTGGCAAGGATGGTGTTGTACCGTCCTTGCCGAATTAGGAGTAATAAAATGGCAAATGTTATAAATTTTGATATATCCGACAACAGGGTCGAATATCGACTCGGTAAGAGCGACCGAACAATTCTTATAGATACGGGCGACATAAATCTTCCCGTTCGTTTATCGGCTGCTATGGACTCCCTCAACTCATATTTTACAAAAATGAACAACAAATTCGGTGTGAAAACACTTGAAGATATAGACAAGGTAAAAACAGGCAACGTTGAAGACGATGTGGCCTTGCTTAAGCAAACGGATATAGATGTCCGTAAAATCATAAATGCAGCGTTTAACACTTGCAGCGAAAACGAGCCCGATTTTTACGATATATGCAAGGCCGCATTTGGCGAAGCAAACTGTTGTTCGGTTTCTAAGAAGAGCGGCAATTATTATTTTGAGGACTTCATGCTTGCTTTGTATCCGGTTATCGAAGCGGAATACAATGTCCGAGTCGATAAGCTCAAGAATAAGGTTGCAAAATACACGGCTCAAAAGGGAAAATATTCAAAGAAAGGTAAATAACAATGGTTTATGACCTTCCTAAAGAATTAGAAGTTAATGGCGTCAATCGCTCGATTAACAGCGATTTCAGGGATATTATATCGATAATGTCAGCACTTAACGACCCCGAACTATCTCCACGAGAAAAAAACTTTGTTCTCTTAACTAATTTTTATGAAGATGATATAAGCGAGCTCGGCGACCTTGAGGAAGCGGTTAAAAAGGCTATATGGTTTATCGATTGGGGAAAAGACTATTCTGAGAAAGAAAAAGCACCATCCAAGCTGTTAGATTGGGCTAAAGATTATAACTATGTGGTGTCGGCGGTAAATCGCCGTGTAAAAACAGTAGAAGATGTCAGAGAGCTTCCATACCTACATTGGTGGACTTTTCTGGGGTACTTCGCTGAGCGAGGACAATGTCAGATATCATATATTATAGAAATTCGAGATAAAATCGCAAGAGGCAAGCCGCTTGATGCAGCGGACAAAGAATTTTACAAGGCAAATAAGACAGATATCGACCTCGATAACGAAAGGGATACTGAGCTTGAAGCTGTATTGTGGGGTGATAAAAATGGCTGATTTAGTACTTGATGTTGATTGGGATATATCCGAAGCGGAAGCGAAGCAAAGGAAACTCAATCGATTATGGGAAGAAAGCAAGTCAAAAGAAGAGCTTATAAGGAAAGAGGCTGAACGAATAAACGGACAAATTGAAGCCGAAAAACAAAAGCAAATTGAAATCAACAACGCCCGCAAGGAGCAACTTCGCATAGCGAAAGAAACTGAAAGGAAGCTGTCCCTCATAAATAACGGTAAGGCGACTCCCGACCAACTTATTTCGTGGGGAGGAAAAACATCTGTTGAATCTCAGCTTGCGGCTCAAGAAAATGAGCTTAAGACTCTTGATGAAGCTCGAAAAAAAGCATATGACAACGAGTTGAATCTTACAACTACACTCGACAAGCAAAATCTTAAACTTCAAGAACAAAAAGATAAAACCGCTGAGGTCGGAGAAAAAATAGTGTCTAATTCAAAAAAGACCGCCGACCATACAAAAAAGACGGATAATGCTTTTACAAAAATGGCAAAGCGTATATCCGGACTTGCCAAGAGTGCTCTTATTTTTTCCGTTATAACCAAAGCTTTAACCGCACTGCGCTCAATAGTTGCAGATAAGATACTTAAAGACAATGCCCTAAGCAAATATCTGGCAAAGATAAAGGGAAACCTTGCTGTAATAGGCGAAACATTATTTCAAACCGCAAAGCCTGTTATTGAATGGATTTTGCAAAAGGTAACAATTATAACACAACTTATCGCCAATGTGCTTGCAAGGGTTATGCATAAAAATGTTAATGAGATGGCAAAATTTGCGAAGCAATCTCAAAAGGCAAGCAAGGAAGCAAAAAAAACACTGGCGTCATGGGATACATTACAACAAATAAATTCCGAAAAGGATACAACTACAAGTAATGTTACGCCGGATTATAATCAATTTGACGCTGCTTCTTGGACAGAAGATGAGCTGCTCAAAATAGAGGCAATCGCCGCAGGAGCACTCCTCGCCCTTGGTTGTATTCTTGCGTTTTCGGGTGTCAACATTCCTCTCGGGCTTGCTTTAATAGCGGCAGGCGCGGTTATTCTTGTCCGTGATGTCATTCCGAATTGGGATAAGATGAGTGACGAAACTAAAAAGACGATACAAACCATACTCGGTATTGCCGGGGCTGCGTTGCTCGTAATAGGAATCATATTATTGTGCTGCGGAGTTATTCCTCTTGGCATAGGAGCGATAGTTGCGGGAATATCTGTTCTTGGCATTGCTGCCGCCACGCTTGACTGGACCAAAATCGGACAAGGGGTAAAAGATGTTTTTGCCAAAATCATTGGAGTATTCGCAGGCTTAGGCATGGTTGTATTGGGTGTTATCCTATGCTCGACCGGCGTGGGAATTCCTATAGGTCTTGCTTTGATTCTTAACGGTATTTCCCAGATGTGTACCGGGGCAACTTATGACTGGAACACTCTTGTCGAGAAAGTCAAAAAAATAAAAGAGAATATCCTGAATATTGTGAGCGACCTTTGGACGGGCATTAAGACCGGAAATAAGGATATGATAGTCAGCGTTGTAAACAGAGTCATTGACGCGCTCAACGGACTTATAGATAAGGCCAACGGCATGCTACAAGGGTTGTTTAATAAGCCCTGGGCCCAGTCTTTTTTCAGCTGGGCGGGCATTGATACTTCTAATTACGGTATCCCACATATTCCGCATGTATCATTTCTCGCGAGCGGAGCCGTTATTCCGGGCGGAAAGCCCTTCCCCGCTGTACTCGGAGACCAGCCGAAGGGCAAAACAAACCTTGAAGCGCCTGAAGACCTTATACGACAGATTGTTCGAGAAGAAAGTAATAGTAATATCACTGTTAATTTCACAGGAACAATGGCGCAGCTTGTTAGACTTATGAATCCCGAAATCAAAAGAGAGCAAAACAGAAGTACATTATGGGTCGGAGGCAATACATGATAACAATAGACGGTGTTAACTATAAAGCTAATTGGATTGAAAGCACGCTCAAACGCAACGCGGAAATTATAAACGGAGATGCTTCGGGAAGATTACAGAATACAAAAGCAATGTACTTAGATTATGTCGGTACCTTTTATAACTATGACGGCGACTTGCGAAGAGACAAAGGCTGTTCCGATGCAGAGTGGGAAGCGCTATTTATCGTATTGACAAACCCGATTAACAACCATACCATAACAGTTCCTTTTGGCAATGGCACAATCTCAAATGAGTTTTATATTTCATCCGTAAAAAGTAAGCTCATCACTTCCGAGAGAGGACATAACGAATGGGATAAGACTTATTCTGTAACCTTTACATCAATGAGACCACAGAGATTAGCAACCTCGCCAAACACAATAACGGGGGTGTCAAATGGTTAACATTAGATATTCAACCGGGTCGTCAGAACTCAAAAATATAAGTTTCGGAATTTACGGTCGGAGTCAATACAAGTGTACATTAAGTGATGCAGTTTCAGCATTTAACAAGACTACGCTCCCAAGCTCTGATTTTACCGGATTCAAAGCGCATATAACACAAAGCGCTGGAGTGACGCTTAGTTTCAATCATCCTAATGACGGATGGGATATAAGCCACGGAATTTTTTTCATCTTTTCAAAATATGAAAATGTAACCATAACTCCTAAGTTTGACAATCAAGACTCTTCTTGTGTCCAAATGTATAAAGATGACGATGGGTGGCAATCTTCGACAAGTCTTGTGATACAGTCCCCTATTATTAAATTGATACCTACAACCGCTACTACAGCTAAAAAAATATCAATCAAATTCACTTGGGACGGAACTCCGCAAGATGTTCAATTTACATCAGTAATAATAGGCGGAGAGCTCATTCAATTTGAAAAAATATTATCCGCAGACTTAATCGAGGAGATGAACATTCTCGGCGATGATTTACCTATCAACGAATTCGATTTTACAGTAGTGAGTCAGCAAGACCTTGCTCCGGGAAGTAAATTAAGCGTGTATTCGAATGATGAATATTTCGGAACATTTTGGACTGACAAGGTTGACAAAATCAGCCAGAATTATTCCGGAGCTGAAAAGGTATACACCCTTGAATGCGTTAATGCCATCGGAATCCTTGATAAGTGTTCTTTCGATGATTGTGACATCTCATTTCTTAACGGTCCTTTTACCACTTGGTCTTCTTTGAAAAACGAGCTAAAATCCAAAGCAAAATTGGAAATTCAACTGGAAAATGAAAAGGCCGAACCGAATTATGGCGTGTTAGGACTTGTGCCGGTTCAATCTCTCCGTTTCTTTCTTTGCGAATTTGCTTGGTCTATCTGCAAGTGGGTATGCACCGCACGAAGAGATGATATATATCTGCGGAGCATTCCGAGCGCTGTAACGGTTACGATTCCCTCTGATTACGTTATCGGTAACGCGATCTACCAGAAACAGGATATAATAACGAAAGCCTATTGGACGCACCCTGTAGAGAATATAGATTGGGGCACAAGCAATGGGCTTTGGACCATAACTCTTCCTTCCACTTCAACACTACGCAAGATATATTATGGCTCTCCCCCTGCTTGGGTGGATATTAACAACGATAAATATAAGAACGTAAAGTGGAAAGCTAACTATTTTGAGTATCAATCGCAAGAAGCAACATCAAACATATCTGTATTCGGCAGCCAGAACTTAACCGAAACTACAGAAATACTCTCTCCCGGCACTCACACAACCTTAACAGAGCGTAGTCAAGAATATAACAAGTTCGCATGCGTGGGAATAAGGAATTTTGAAGCAAAGACAGCCAAAGAATTTGGCCTCGATTCAACCCATAGCTTCATCTTTGTGCTTATTAAAGCCGGGACATATAATTCTTCAACACTATCCGGAGACTCCATTGACAGTGCTAACCTGATTGTAACTCAAAAGGTATCTGACATTCAAAAGTACATTCAAAGTACAGGGATTGTAACTGCGACAATAATTCTAAAAGATAATCTTAAAAATCTCCAAGCCGGAGATATGGTTACCATAACAACAGCTTATGACGGTCAGATAACCGGTATTATAACCAAGATGGAAATAAGCTTCGGATATAACAACACCGCACAGGTTGAAATCCGCGAAAGCTCAGCATTCATTAAATAAGGAGATGATAGAATAGAATGGCTATAAAACTTGAAGCGACAGCAAATGAAATTGAGCTTAAAAAAAACAGGATAAAAAGTCTTAACGAAGTAACTGACCACGATGAAGGTTATCCTACTGCTCTTGCGGCCAAGCAATATGCAGATAGTCTCAAAGTAACAGTAGATACCGAGTTATCAGACAAATCGGATAATCCATTACAAAATAAGGTTATCACAGAAGAACTCAAAAAGCTTAAAGAGTTAAGAGAGACTCAATCAGATTGGAATGTGAATGATACCGCAAATCCGTCCTATGTGAAGAACCGACCGTTCTATAGCGAAAAGATTGAATCTGATGTATGGGAATTTACAGTTCCAATTACGAATGAGGCAACAGGCGAAGGATTCTATGTTTCTATTCCAATGCCTGATGCTGATTTATCTCAATTTACAGCCGGACAAGAGTTAGACTACGAAGTTTATGACAATGGGGAGCTTCAAAGCTCGGGTACTAATATATTCTTTAAATCTGTAAATATAAGAGAAATGTTTGAAGATGAATATACAACGGTAGATGCGGATGTTCCTAATGAGTTAATGGGAATGGGAGAAGATGCAGAAAATGTTGGTATTATATTTGGCATTACATTAGAGATAACTGATATAGAGCAAAGTACCGGCATTATTCATAATACTCCAAATGCTTGCTTTGTAATTGGACCGGGATACGGTGGAAATGAAAAATATGCAGCTCAAGTTAAATTTAAAAATTTCAAGAATATGGTAGACCACGTAAACCAAATTCCTAATAAGTATATAAACTGGGACAATTATATAAACAATTATATAAACAATAAAAAGTGGAAATGGGAATATCACACGTCTGCAATGCCTTTCGATACCCAACCTACGATTATAACAGGCAATGTAAATAAACTCAAAGCAGATACTTTTTACTTTATTAAATATACCGATACTGCCGAAACAAAATTTAAATTGACATATGGTGCGGACATATTTGTTGACGACACATTAGAATTTAATCGTAACAATGCTTGGACTTCAAGCGACAACTATAAGTTAATTCATTGTATATCTGTAGATACCACAACTAATACAGCGATATTTGGAAAACCTTATCCTGATGACGAGTTGATTAGTTGTATTATCCCCAACAACACTAAAAATTTAAGAATGAAAATGTCTGCAAGAGCTGTCAATATGGACATAAAGAATTCACCAAATCCAATTTATTCAGGTAATGGTACGTGGGGCACTGGTTTTATAATTTCCGCCGATGATAACCCAATTACCGGAAACAAATATAAGACTATAGGATGTGGTACTCAAACTGTATTTAACAAATCAGATAATTCTTTAGTGGCAAAAGAGGTTATAGGGCGTGGAGACGGTATAGGGCTGATCGTTGTTTCCGTAAATGACCCTGCTTGCATCATCGATGAAACTACAGAAAATGAATCTGCCCAAGTAAAACATCCAAGATATGAAGGCTTACTTCAGGATGATATTATGATAACAGTAGCAGATGACCGACGTTCATACAATGCGGAAGGTACTTCAACTGGAGTTTGTTGGGAACCGATAAATTCTGTTACATTTACAAACTCATTTGACCTCTCAGGCATTAAAGCTACATATCCAATTCAGTTGTACTCACAGCTGCAGAGTACAGATAAAAAGTTATTATTCAAAAAAAATGAAGTTAACAACAAAAACGCACAATTATTGATTTCAACAGGAGATGCAACGCTTACAGGATTCTCAATCACAGTAGAAGGGGAAATAGAATAATGAAGATAAGCAAGAAAGATAACAAGGTCGAATATGAAGCGGCAATGAAGCTCATTCAAGATTTCAATAATAAACTCGAAAAGCAAAGAGAATTACTCCAGAATCAAGTAACAGATTCTCAAAGACTTGAAGCCCTTGAAAGTGCAGTTGCAGATTTGATGCTGCTTTCTATTAAGGAGGACAATCAATTATGAAAGAGTTCATAATACTCCAATTCAAGCTATACAAAGAAGGTAAATCCGCTATTCCGATAGAATCATTAGATATTCTTGCGAAGAAGGTTTTAACTGCGGAGGAATATTCAGGATTACTCAATTTGTTAAAAATATTTTAGAAAGCGAGGCAGTAAATGAGTGATGCAGTAGCTGTCGCGCTTATATCGGGCGGACTTGCCCTCTTAGGCGTGATTATTACGTCTGTAAGCACTTCTCGCAGAATGACCGCACAGCTTGAGCGTAATCAGGCTGTGACGGACACGAAGATAGAAGAGCTTACACGCGAAGTGAGATTGCATAACAACTTCGCGCAGCGTATACCCGTTATAGAAAGAGACATAAAAGTCATAAATCATCGGATCGATGATTTAGAAAATCTTCATAAAGGAGCATAAAAAATATGAAAATCAACATCAAGCAGAGGTTTAAGAACAAAACATTCGTGGTGTCGCTGATTACACTTATTTTGGCGACAATTTATCAAATCCTCGGAATGTTTGAAATCGTGCCAAAAGTGAGCGAGGACACATTGACAAGCGGCTTAATGCTTGTCGTCAATCTGTTGTCTGCTCTCGGCATTCTTGTCGATCCGACAACAGAGGGATTGTCGGACTCGAAGAGAGCGCTTACATATGGCACGGCAGAGGACGAAAGACGAGTTGACGAGAATGACGAGGGGGCGAAATAATGAGTAAGACGGTAGTTATTGACCCTGGGCATTATACCGGTTACAATCAGTACCCGGCAGCGAAAGGTTACAGCGAGGGCAATCAGATGTGGAAGCTCGCAGGCTATCTCAAGACTGCACTTGAGCGTTGTGGTGTCAAGGTAATCTTGACAAAATCCTCTTGCGGAGAAAACCCCGGACTTACAACAAGAGGCGCAACAGCAGGAAGAAATCACGCTGATATGTTTTTGAGTTTGCACTCGAACGCAGTATCAAGTGCAGTCAACGACAACGTGACAGGTGTTGAGGTGTATCATTCAATTTTCAACGGCTCAAGCTTTGCAAGCGTTCTTGCTTCGACAGTATCAAGAATAATGAATACGAAGAATAGAGGTGCAAAGACACGCAGAGGCTCGGGCAACTGGGATTATTACTCAGTTATCAAGGGTGCGGTTGACAGCGGCTGCAAGGAAGCATACCTTATCGAACACGGCTTCCACACTTCGCACAAGGACGCAAGTTTTCTTATTGTTGATGGAAATTTGAAAACTCTTGCCGAAGCGGAATGCAAGGTTATATGTGAGAAGCTCGGTGTTAATTACGCAACCGAGGCAAAGCCTCAGCCACAGGCTACAAGTAACAGCTTCCTTGTAAGAATTATTGATAAAAATCTCAACATCCGAAGCGGTCCGTCAACAGCTTACAGAGTTGTCGGACAAATAAGGGACGGCGGAGTTTACACAATTGTCGAGACGAAAGGCACGGTCGGCAAGGCAGGCTCTTGGGGCAAGCTCAAAAGCGGTGCAGGCTGGATAAGCCTTAACAAATGCTTTGCGGTAAGAGTGTAAAAAAAAGAGGAGAGCTTTTCAGCTCTCCTTATTTTTTATGCCTTTATTTTTTGTACGGACTTTTGTACGGACTTTTTGAGCATTTTTACGGACTTTTTGTCCGCTTTTGTCATTTTGTATTTTTACAAAAATCAAAAAAATAAAACCCTCATAAAGCCTATAACATCAAGCTTTTTAAGGGTTTTATGAATGGTGAGCCATCGGAGATTCGAACTCCGGACACCTTGATTAAAAGTCAAGTGCTCTGCCAACTGAGCTAATGGCTCATATAAAAAGCGTTTTACCGCTTTTATATTTTAGAAAAAGAGAAGCAGAAGTGTGGCACCGAGTGCAAGCACAAAAAAGAATAAACCGAAGTATTTCGTGAATCTGCTGAGCTTAGCCTCCATGGTTCTGCCTTTATTCTTACCGAAGAAGGTATCGGCACCGCCGGCGATTGCACCGGAAAGGCCTGCCTGACGACTCTCCTGCATAAGGATAACAACGGTCAGTATAACAGATGATAATATAAGTAATACAGCAAGAATTATTTCAAGAGCCGACATTTTCTTCCTCCGTTCAAATTTGAATTCGTTTTCAGAATGCTAAAGCATTCTATCACACTGGGTGTAAAAAAGCAAGTCTTTTTTATAATTTTTTTATATGCCGTGAAAATTCATTGCATATATCGCCGATTTCGGAGCATATTATTTAATGCAGAAGCCTTTACACATAAAGAGCGTTTGCCGTAAAAGCTTTTGTGCCGCTTGCAGCTTTCATTGCCGCGAGCGGTTTTTTATCGGCTCGCATAAAAAGCATTGTGAAACAACATCATTGGCCGGTCGTGATGCTCTCTCCGGATGAAGTCTCGCTTTCCGAAGTCTCTGCGGAAACACCGGAGTTGTATATGTAATTTGAGCCTTTGTCGGTATCCGCCGCGGCTTCAGTCGTTGTTTTCTCAAAAAGGCCTGTATAATTTTTTATGATGCCGAACCCGGTTAAAATCGAAAAGGCACTTACCAAAGCAAGCAGCACCGCCGCCACGGTCAAAAACACCGCAAGCCCCTTTTCTGCGTTTTTGCTTCCGCCGCCGTTCTTTGCTTTGACAGCTTCTTCAAACATCATCGGCTGATTTTCGCCGTAAAAATATGTTTCCTCGGGTCTTGCCTCGCTTCGCTTTGTGCCGTTCGAAAAATCATATTGAAATTCCTCGCAGGCACGTTTTTTTTGCTCGCCCGCACGCGGCAAAGCAGGCTTGCTGCCGTATGATGAATTCTTTTCCGTATCCGTTTCGAGCATGACACAGCCTCCTTGGAAATCAATTTAAATAATTTTAGCATTGTGCGCATAAAAAGTCAATTACTGCCGGTTTTTGCAAAAAAGTTCGCGTGCTTTGCGGCAATATTCGCCATATGAATGTTCACCATATGATAAATATAAAATAAATTACCGTAAAATTATTGAATTACGGAAATCATTATGCTAAAATAATAAAAATATTTTTATTTTTTACAAATAATTTCCGGGATGTGATTTTTTTGGGAGAAAATGCCACAAGTACAACTGTTGCTGAGCCGTCCGAGCAGGAGCTTGAAAAAGAGGTCAAAAAAGCCTCCGAGCAAAACAGACGTTATATCCGACCGAGCGAGCTCGTAGCGTTTTTGCTTACGACCTTCGGTCAAAAGAACCTTGACCAGTTTGTAAACGCATACAGGCAGTTCTTTATGATAAGCTTTCTCGGAATTTCGGGACGTGCCTACGGTCTTATAGTCTTTATTGAATCAATATACGACGCCGTTGACGATTCTCTTTCGGGTCTTATTATTGACAGAACAAGAACTCGTTGGGGCAGACTTCGCCCGTACATGATAATCACCGTACCGATTTGGGGTCTTGCCACGCTGATGCTTTTCACAACGCCGCAGTTCCTCTCGGGTAACACATCAAGAATAGTTTGGGCAGTAATTGCAATATTCGCATACAATTTAGGTATGTCATATTTCAATGCCTGGCAGATACTTCTTTACAATATCACCCCGAGCCTTCGCGAGAGAGACAACCTTATAGCGACTTCAAAGTTCTTTGAGCTTTTCGGAACGTGGATTCCGGCTTTTGTGCCGATATTTGTTTCGTTTATGCCGAAGATTTCGAAAAGCATCGGTATGCAGGACGTCTACTCCGGATTTGCCGTAGCCATGATGGTAATAGCCGGCGGCACGGCAATATACGGATTCTTTGCAATGAGAGAAAGAGTCCCGCTCGCATCTCGTGAGCAGATGCAGGAAATCAGCGTTCTTGATTCGTTTAAAAATGCGGTCAAAAACAAGCCTATGTTTATACTTATGCTCGCAAACTTTTTCAACGGATTCAAATCAGTCGGAGCTTCTACCGAAAGCTTCTTTTGGCTTCACAACACGGGCAGCCTTGCAAACGGCACAATAGCCGGCTTATTCACGGGCATTCCCAACTTCATAATAACGCCGATTACGCCGAAGCTTATACATAAATTCGGTGCCAGAAACACCGCAATCGGTGCCGGCATTTTCGGCGGCATAGCATACACGCTGATGTTCATAATAGGTTATGCTCCGTTCGGAAGCTATTCCGGTGCGGAAAGGTACAAGAATTACAGCGGCGGCAGCGGAGTCGCAAATATGGTTTACATTACCATAATGCTGACAATATGCGGTCTGCCGAACTGTATAATTCGTGTTTGTCAGGCGGTTTTGCAGGGCGATGTTTACGATTACAGCGAATGGAAATACGGTGTCCGCAACGAGGGCCTTGTAGCAACGGTATCAAACTATTTTACAAAGCTTGCCAATGCCGTTACCGGACTTCTCTCGGGTCTTGTCATAACCTTTGTCGGCTACACCTCGCACAAGGACGCACTCGGTAACGTAATACGTGACACAAGTCCGAAGGTTCTCATGGGATTTTTTGCGGTATTTGCCCTTATGCCTGCCATTGCAAGATTTCTCTTTGGTATAATACTTATATTCTTTAACGTTCACGGCAAATTCAAGGAAGATATGATGAAAGAGCTTGAAGAGAGACGCCTTGAAAGAGTACGCAAGATGACCGAGGAGGAAAAAGCACTCGAAAGCTCGGAAACAAACGGCGAAATTCCGATAAACGCCGACAACTGACACTTCGGCAAAAACACAACAATAAAAGACGTGAAGTGAGAAAAATCTCGCTTCACGTCTTTTTTATATACTGATTACGTAATCAATATCCCACGCTGCCCGTTAAAGTCTCGTCATCGTCAATCCACTTTTTCACATTGACTATGCGGTAATCATTGTGAGTGTCACGGATAATAACATGGTCTATTCCGGAATTTATTATCACTCGTTTGCAAAGTGCACAGCTGCTCGCCTCTTTTACGTATTCGCCGGTATCGCATTCTATTCCGACGAGATACATTGTGCTTCCGAGCATTTGATTTCTCGCCGCGCTTATAACGGCATTCATCTCGGCGTGTACACTGCGGCAAAGCTCATATCTCTCGCCGCGCGGAACATTAAGCCTTGTACGGACACAGTAATTTAGATCAGTACAGTTTTCTCTGCCCCTCGGTGCACCGCTGTAACCGGTTGATATAACCTCATCATCCTTTACTATGACCGCACCGAAATGACGTCTCAGGCAAGTGCTTCGCTGAGCTACCGCCTCAGCCAAATCAAGATAATAATTTATCTTATCGCGTCTCTCCATATGTATCCTCCGTTTACAAATCTCTGAAGATATTTTATCACAGCGCAAAACCGTGTTCAAGACGTAATAATCAACAAATTTCGACATTAGCAAAGCTGCATACAAAAAGAAAAGTCGGACTGCACTAAAAACGCAATCCGACTTTAGCCAAATTAATCTTCTTCCGTAAAGGAGTCTTTACCCAAACCGCATACGGGGCAAACCCAGTCCTCGGGAACATCCTCCCACGCGGTTCCGGGAGCTACGCCGTTATCGGGATCTCCCACTGCGGGATCGTAAACATAGCCACAGGGGCATACATATTTTTTCAAAGCAAACACTTCCTAACAATATATTTACTTGGCAAAGCTTAAAAAATTAACCGAAATATCTCTTGAGAAGACCCTCAAAAGCTCTGCCGTGTCTCGCTTCGTCACGAGCCATCTCATGAACGGTATCGTGAATAGCGTCAAGGCCCTCTTCCTTAGCTCTCTTAGCAAGTTCAAACTTACCGAGTGTAGCGCCGTTCTCTGCTTCGGCTCTCATCTCAAGGTTCTTTTTGGTGCTGTCTGTGACGACCTCACCGAGAAGCTCTGCAAATTTAGCGGCATGCTCTGCCTCTTCATAGGCAGCCTTTTCCCAGTAAAGACCGATTTCGGGATAGCCCTCTCTGTGAGCTACTCTTGCCATTGCAAGATACATACCGACCTCGGAGCATTCGCCTGTGAAGTTAGCGCGAAGACCCTCAAGGATATCCTCGGGAACATCCTTCGCAACACCTACAACGTGCTCTGCAGCCCAAGATTTTGACTCCTCTTTAACCTCTTTGAAGGTTGAACCGGGAGCGCCGCACTGAGGGCACTTTTCAGGCGGATTTTCGCCTTCATAAACATAACCGCATACGGGACATACAAATTTTTTCATTTTTAATTCCTCCAAGAATTTAATTATTATCTTTATTATTTGACACGGACAAATGCTTTAAACATTCTTCGCATTTGCCGTAAAAGATTAGGCTGTAACCCTCTGCCCTGCCCTTAAAATCGCCCAAGCAACGTGCCGTAACGGACGAGTCAAGCGGCTCAGAGGGTAAATCGAAATATCTGCCGCAGGATGTGCATTTGAAATGATAATGCTGATTTGTATTAGCGTCAAAATGCTCCTCCCCGCCGAGGGTAAGGCTTATGATTTTGCCGCTGTCACGAAGAAGAGTAAGATTGCGGTAGAGAGTACCGAGGCTTAAATTCGGAATATCCTCCCTGACGGAGAGATAAAGCTCCATGGCAGTCGGGTGGTCATACCTGTTTTTTAAATTTTCAAGGATTGCCTCCCTTTGCCGACTGTAACGCTGTTCCTGCAATATTCAGCCTCCGTTCTTTATATATCGGATAACGTGCGCCGTAAAAAGCCGTGTCTATATCATCGGCTTTAACTGCGTTTTACGTTGCGGCTTGTAACCGCTCAATAATCAGTAACGATTATCGTTATTATTATAATAGCACAGATTTTTATTTTTGCAAGTGTTTTTTGAAATTTTTTTAAAATTTTTTCAAAGCTGTAAAATCAACTGCATATCCAATTTGCACAGCGGTGTAATATTGCGGACAGGATTTGAATAAATATTCTTAGAAACGAAAAATACATTTCAGCAAAGAGGAGAGACAGTAATGGATTTTTGTGCGGAAACGAATGAAGTTTCAAAAAGAAAAACAGCCTGTCGGGAAGCTTTGGAGCAACCTATTGAATGTGATATAACGCTGCCCGAATACCTCCCCGATATTCAAAGAGTATTAAAATGTTCGCTGACTGCACATATAAGCAGCGTTCAGAAAACCGGTGACAGGGTAACGGCAGACGGAACGGGTCGACTCTCGGTACTATACATGAGCGATACCGGAAAGCTGCAATGCCTTGAGCAGGGCGTCCCCTTTTCTCGTTTTTTTGAAAACAGAGCGGTTGAGGAATGCGAATGCTGCGTCAGAGCGAAAACGGAATATGTCAACTGCCGTGCCGTTTCCGGCAGGCGACTTGATATTCACGGCAGTATAAGCATAACCTTTTCATGCTATTCGTGCGAGCGTAAAAAAATTATTTGCGCATGCCGCGGCGGCGGGGTCGAAACCAAATGCGAAAAGAATGAAGTGTGCAATATGCTCGGCTGTTCGGAAAAGGGCTTCACCGTCAGCGAAATATACGAAATCGGAGATGCAAAGCCGTCGATATCGCAGATAGTGCGTTCCTACGCAAGTGCCGTAATAGAGGATACAAGGGCGGTATCGGGAAAAATTCTTATTAAAGGCGAGCTTACCGTAAAAACTCTCTATATTGCGGAGACAAATGACAACGAGCTGCAAACAACCGAACACACCATGCCGATAAATCAAATAGTTGAAGTCGAAAAAGCAGATGACGAAAGTATCAATATAATAAAGCTTGTGATATCGGATTTAGCCGTATCCGCTAAGTCCGACGCCGCAGGAGCACTTCGCCTTTTGGACGCAGGAGCCGAAATACGCGCATACACCGAAACATACAAAAGCGAAGAAATGAGCATGGTGACGGACGCATATTCGGTAAATTACGAAATCGAATCAAAGCTGACACCGACGGAGATACGGCGGCTTGACGACAGCTTTACCGACACTCATCTTTGCAGGGGCAGGCTCGATTTATCGGGTACCGATACCGAGAGAATTTTAGATATGTCAGTCGCCGACATAGAGTACAATACCTCACGCGTAAAAGACGAGCTTTTAATCTCGGGGGCAATAAAAGTTAATCTGCTCACCGTAAGCAAAGAAAACGAAATATCGTTTTTTGAACGGCAATTTGATTTTGAATACCGACGCCGTGAGGAATTCTCGGGAGAAAGAACGGAATTTTCGCCGTTTATAACCGTCACGGGATCTGATTATATACTTAATTCCGGTGACACTCTTGACGCCCGTGTGGAAATTACAATATCCGCAGCTGTTTTTTCCGTAAGCACGGTAAACGTCATTACGGATATTACCGTTGACAGCGAAAGGCCGAAAAAGCCGTCCGAAGCCGCACTTACGGTATATTTCGCCGACAAGGGCGAAAAGGTATGGGATATAGCGCGACATTACAACACGACAGCCGACAAAATTATAAGTGAAAACAATCTTGAGGGCATGCTCGTCACCGAAAAATGCAGGCTGCTCATTCCGCGTGCATAAGGGGGAGCCGAAAATGAAAAAAACAAGTATTTACAACGATATTGCAAAAAGAACCGACGGCGACATCTACGTTGGCGTCGTAGGTCCCGTGAGGACGGGAAAATCAACGTTTATAAAGCGATTTATGGACACCCTTGTGATACCGAATATAGATAACGCCGGTCAGCACGACCGAGCGGTAGACGAATTACCGCAATCCTCAGCCGGCAGAACAATAATGACGACCGAGCCGAAGTTCATCCCCGAAAATGCGGTAGAGATAAATCTTCCGGATAACGCAAGCTTTAAGGTTAGGATGATTGACTGTGTCGGTTATATTGTTCCGAGCTCGCTCGGCTATATTGAGGGCGACGGGCCGCGAATGGTTCACACTCCGTGGGCGGAGGACGAAATGCCGTTTGACAAGGCCGCCGAAATCGGTACACGAAAGGTCATAGCGGAACATTCGACAATAGGTCTTGTCATAACGACAGACGGCAGCATAAGCGACATTCCTCGTGACGAATACGAAGAGGCGGAAGGTCGCGTAATAAGCGAGCTTCAAGAATTAAACAAACCGTTTATAGTCCTCTTAAACTGTATGTACCCACACGCATCTCCCGCGAAGGAGCTGTCTGTAAAGCTTTCCGAAAAATACGGCGTTCCCGTGCTTCCGATAAACTGCCTTGAGCTTACCGAAACAGAAATTAAAGAGATAATGACGCAGCTTTTGTTTGAATTTCCCATTCGCGAGGTATCGGTAAAGCTTCCGTTCTGGCTGACGGCTTTGCCGCACGACCATTGGCTGAGGAAAGCACTTTTCGGCGCAGTAGCTTCCGCGGCAAACGAAATGGAGCTTGTACGCGACGTATCCTTAATGACGGAGCGCCTGAAGGAATGCGAATATACGGATGACTGTTCTGTAAGCAGCATGGATCTGGGGTGCGGCAGCGCAAATATTTCGGTACGCGTAGGGTCGGGGCTTTTTTATAAGGTTCTTTCAGAATCAACCGGTCTTACCGTGGAAAACGAGCAAAGTCTTATGGCCACAATGCGCGAGCTCGCTTCGGTAAAGAAGGAATACGACAGGCTGAAGTGCGCGCTTGACGAGGTGGAAGCGACAGGCTACGGAATAGTGATGCCGTCGATAGACGAACTGACGCTTGAAGAGCCCGAGCTTGTAAAGCAGGGCGGCAAATACGGGGTTAAGCTGTCCGCCAGCGCACCGTCAATTCATATGCTCAAAGCCAACATAAAGACCGAGGTTGCGCCGATTGTCGGCAGCGAAAGCCAGTCGGAGGAGCTCGTAAAATATCTGCTTCAGGGCTTTGAGGAAGACCCGCAAAAGATATGGGAGTCAAATATATTCGGGAAATCGCTTCACGAGCTTGTAAACGAAGGACTCAGAGGCAAGCTTAATCATATGCCGTCAGACGCGAGAATGAAGCTTCAAGAGACGCTCGAACGAGTTATAAACGAGGGCTGCAACGGGCTTATCTGTATAATTCTGTAACAAAAAAACAACCGACAAGGCGCTGTTTGCTGCCTGTCGGTTGTTTTTTATAATGTGATATGCTTTACACACAAGAAAATACGTAATTGTAATTGCCTTTACAGCAAAGTCGCAAGCTCCTTTAACGAGCCGACGACCTCACTCGCACGAATATCGCTCTTTTTATATTGCTCGGGGCTCGTAACACCCGACAGCACAAGCACAGACGGTATACCGTTAGCCTGCCCTATCAGTATGTCGGTTTCAAGTCGGTCGCCGATAAAACACAGCTCCTCTTTTTTACAGGACAAAAGCCGAGTAAGATAATCGACCGTGTATTTATGCGGCTTGCCCATTATCATATCGGGTTTTCTGCCGGTTGATGCCTCAAAAAGAGCCATCATAGAGCCCGTGTCGGGCATAAAACCGTCAGCTGTGGGACAATTGAAATCGGGATGCGTCGCAATATACTCCTTCCCCTCCGCCAAAAAGCGACAGGCTCGTCTCAGCTTTTCGTACGTAAGAGTGGTATCAAAACCGAGCACCACTATATCCGGGTTTTTGTCGTCAAGAATAATTCCCGCATTCACAAAATCAGCCGTGAGCCGTTCGTTGCCGAGCAGGTACACCCTTTTGCCCTTCCTGTTGGCTTTGAGGAAATCAATCGTAACGTGAGACGAAATTACGATTTTGTCCGGCGAAATATCGTAGCCCATATTGTGTAGTCGTGTTCTGCAAACCTCGACATTGTTTGACGAATTGTTGGTGTAAAAGAGAAAATCCTTTCCTTTTTGCTTAACCGTATTGAGAAAATCAACAGAACCGGGTATAATATTACCGTCAAGGTAAAAAGTGCCGTCCATATCTATAATAAAATATTTGGTTTCGGCAAAAACTGAATTTGACAAAGCTGACACTCCTAAAAAACAAATACAATATATTGTAACATTATTACGACAAAATGCAAGGTGAATTTATGACAGGCAAAGTCCATTCATTTCAAAGTCTCGGTACAGTAGACGGCCCCGGAGTACGCACAGTTCTATTTTTGCAGGGTTGCCCCCTGCGTTGCCCATACTGTCACAATCCGGACACTTGGGACAAAAATGCCGGAGAAGATATTTTTGTTGATGACGCGGTAAAGAAAATTTTAAGATACCGCTCATATTTCGGCAAGGACGGCGGAGTTACCGTATCGGGCGGCGAGCCGCTCTTGCAAGTCGAATTTGTATACGAGCTGTTTACAAGGCTTAAGGAGGAAGGCATAGGCACCGCGCTTGACACCTCCGGCGTCATAATGAACGACAGCGTAAAAAAGCTTCTCGGCAAAACCGATATAGTTTTGCTCGACATAAAATTTTCACGTGACGACCTGTATAAAAAATACATAGGAGTGAGCCTTTCCGCTCCGCTTGCGTTTCTTGCGGAATGCGAAAAGGCAAAAAAAAGAGTTATAATCCGACAGGTTATAACTCCCGGCATTAACGATACCGAAGACGATGTTCTGAAGCTTCGCGAAATATTAAAGCCCTTTAATTGCGTTGAAAAAACAGAGCTTTTGCCGTTCCGCAAGCTTTGCAAAGAAAAATATGAAAGCTTAAATATTTTCTTCCCGTTCGGCGACAGAGAGGAAATGCCGCAGGAAAAGCTGAACGAGCTTCAGAAGCTGCTGTAAAAGAGGTTCTTAAATTTGAATTACGACATAAAAAAAGTAGGACTGCCGCAGTCGCTGCGCGAAAAAGCGGATGATATATACACAAACAGCAAAGCTAAAATCAATGCGCTCTCGAAGCTGTTTTTCCCATTTCCCGACATACTTAAGGGACAATCGGATATGGTTAGACTCGCGGTTGTTTTAAAGAGCTTTGAACGAACTCACGATTTTTACAAGAGCAAAATAATAAGTGATGATGTTTTTTACGATACGATAAAGGATGCAGCCGTCTGGTGCGAAAACAATCAAAACAACGGTCTTAAAAACTACCGTTGGCTTCATAATCACGCATCGGGCAAGCTATTTAAAATAGGCAGACTGCAATTCCAAATGTATAAAGCCCCCATGGGGCCAGACTACACAAAGCTACCGTTTAAAAGAGGCGACAACCTCTTATACATTCACATTCCTCAGGGAGAAAAGCTGACAAGGGAGAGCTGTACGGATTCCTTAAGGCGTGCCGAGGAATTTTTCAGAAGCCATTTTCCGAATTACGAATATGATTACTTCTTCTGTGAGAGCTGGCTTTTGTTTCCCGGCAACCGAAGCTTTATGGCAAAAGACAGCAACATAGTTAAATTTATGGACTTGTTCACTCCGGCATATTCGACGGAAAACGATTCGCAGGCAATAGAGCGCATATTCGGAGAAAGAAAAAGCGATATAAACGACTACTGCGAAGATACCTCTTTGCAAAAGAGTGCAAAGGAATATATGCTCGGCGGAAACAAGCTCGGCTTCGGCACGGGCTACATAAAAAGGCAGTAGACCGCTAAAATACATCTTGCGTTTTGCAGCGCCGCGCCTAAAGCAAATATTATTATAAAAAAGGAGCACCCGAAAGGGCAATTACCGCAATGAAAAAGATGATATCATGGAACGTAAACGGACTGCGCGCCGCAGTCGGTAAAAATTTCAAGGAGGTATTCGATTCTCTTGATGCGGATATCTTTTGCATACAGGAAACAAAGCTTCAGGAAGGTCAAATCGACCTGGAATTTGACGGCTATAAAAGCTATTGGAACTATGCTGAAAAAAAAGGCTATTCGGGCACAGCGATATTCACAAAAGAGGAACCAAAAGACGTATTTTACGGCATAAACGAGCCGTTTTACGACAATGAAGGCAGAGTCATAACGCTCGAATTTGAAAATTATTTCTTTCTAACCTGCTACACACCGAATTCTCAAAGCGAACTCAAAAGGCTTGAATACAGAATGTCGTGGGAAGAAAAATTCCTGACATATCTTAAAAAGCTTGAAAAGACAAAGCCGGTTATTCTTTGCGGCGACCTAAACGTGGCACACAAAGAAATCGATTTGAAAAATCCGAAGACGAATATGGGTAATGCCGGGTTTACCAACGAAGAAAGAGAAAAATTCGGGACCCTTTTAGACAGCGGCTTTATAGACACATTTAGGTATTTTCACCCTGACGAGCCGGGCAGATACTCTTGGTGGTCTTACAGATTTAACGCGCGTAAAAACAACGCAGGATGGAGAATAGACTACTTTCTTGTATCGGAAGAACTCAAAGACAAGCTTGTTTCCGCCGACATTCTCTCGGATATACAAGGCTCAGACCACTGTCCCGTGGAGCTTGTGGCTGATATTTGATATTCCCGCTTAATCAAACGCCGCTCCGTAGTCGTTTATAATTCCGGCAAGCTCGCTCGGCGAGCCTATCACGTTTGTGAGTGCCTCCGGCAGCACGCCGACTATAACGGTTTCCGCAACAACGGCGGACGCTGTTACGGACAAGCCGTCAGTCTTTCCGAGCATAACAAGCCTGCCGCTTGTCTCAATATTAAAAACAATGCGGTGTATTACCTGGTTGAGCCCGGCCTCCCTGAATTCGTTTGAAAATGACACAACCGTACCGGAGGTCAGCTGAGCATTAAATTTCACGCGCGGGCCGTAGCCGTTTGTATATTCACTTCCCAAAAACGTTCCGATTGGTATAGATATGCTGAATGTTTCGTTTTCTGCGGCGATTTCGGATACGGCAAGGGAAATATTGCTTTGAAGTAAATTTATTTTAACTGTATCAACGTGGAGAGAAGTTACATTTCCCTCCGCGTTTCTTTCTGTTTTAACTATATCGTTATATGCTGTTTCCGATTCGGCGAGGACCTCGGCAACCGCTTTGTTTGTCGAGTTTAAAAGTATTCTTTCGGCTACTGTCTCGCTGTACCTCGTAATGACGGGGCGCATACGACAGGTAAAGGTGAAAACAAGCACCGAAATGCTCATAACGAACACGGAAAAAGAGAAGAACACCCTTTTTGCACAGCTTTTCCTTTTCATTACTTTATCTGCCTCCCCTGTTTCTATTCTACGCAGAGAAGGCATTGTACGTTAAAACGCCATAAAAAAGGAGCTGTAAAAAGCTTTACAGCCCTCAAAAAAAGTATCTTTTTTCTGTATTCAGCCGAAAATCATCTCTGTTATTTTTTCATCTATCGCATTTAGAAATTCTCTGCCGTTTTTCGCCTCTTTCGCGACGCTCTCCAGTATCTGCTTTTCGGTATAAACGGAATCCGATACTCCGCGAGTGAGCTGAGACGTTCTGTTTGCCGACTCAGACACTCCTGCAAACAGCGCAAAGGCACACAAAACAACGGTCAGTACCGCGAGATATTTTTTAATTATCCTGTCTTTTTTCTTCATTTTAATACGGCCATTTTGCCGCAACGGGTCATCTCCGTATACGGCACAATGCTCCTTTCGTTTATTTAATGCTTCAGACGTTGGAATTTATAAATTCGACAATAGCTTTTCCCATAAGGTGCCCGGAATATTCCGCCTCGGCTATTGTATTTGAATCGCTGCCGAACTCAAGCAGCACCGAGCACGGCGTTACGTCCATATTGTATTTTCTTGCGGAAAACAATATCGGCCGCATAAGCTCCGGATACATGGTTTCGGCTGTCTGCTGCAACTTTAGCGCGAATGTGAGATTTTGCTCCCATGTCGGAAACGACGTGACCTTGCCGTCCTCACAGCCTGCAATTATCATTATCTGCGCCGCTTTTCTGCCGTTTACCGTGGTTGTCGGCTTTATACGCGTACCGTCGCTTTGCTCAATCGCGTCGCGGTGAACGTCAAGAACTATCTTTACGGACGGATTTTCTTCCATTATTTTAAGTATTGTCTCACGCGAGCGGTCATATGCACCGGTATACGCTCTGTCGTGTATCTCGGTGTCATGTATTACGCCTATTCCCGCCTTTTGAAGTTCCTCCGAAACGGCGTCGCCCACGCGCACCATATTTCGCGACGAGTCATCGCTCCTCAGTTCAAAATCGCGCGTATACCAGCCCTTATCCATAAGCTGATAGCACTCTGTGGTATGGGTGTGAAAAATAAGAACCGTTGGCGCGCTCTTATCGGCAATATCGAGATTACACTCGCCGTTTAACGAGCTTTCGATATTTATGCTGTGCGACGGCGTTGTGTTTCGTACCGATATATTTTTATATGTCGATGTTGCGGACGATGCATCGAATTTCTTTTCGACTATTGTGCCGTCATGATTTGCCGAGGCATATTGTTTTTCGGCGTCAGCCATCATTTTAACTATATCACGAGGAACAGACGGAGTGCTTCCGACGACGCTTTCGCTCTGCTCGTCTTTTTCGCTCGGCAATGAAATTACGGCGTTTTGCTGTGAGCTTTGCGCGGAAACGCTTTTTTCAATTGACCTTACCGCACTGCTTTTTGCAGACAGAACGGCACCCTCCGGCAGCATCAGCCCCGCGCCTATAACGGCGGTTCTGCCGACGGCATTTCCGAAACGGCTTCCGCACACAAATGCCAATATTATGATTATCGGCAGAGCGACAAGCACCTCATTTCTTTTTTTCGGAATTTTACCCGTATGTCTTTTTTGTTTTTTCATTTGATTTTCATAGCCTTTCCGGCCACAATTTGTTTTTTCGCAAGTCATACGCCGTATGTTGCAGCCGTATACGGCGTATAACAAAAGGCTTAGGACGATACGGCAATATCACACAGCTGCACATATGACCTTTGTAAGATTATATGCGCGTTTTTCCGATGTTATACGAGAGAAAGAAGAGTTTTCATATCCATATCGGGTTGCAGAGCGGAATTTATCGCAAGAGCCAAAAGGCGTGACGCACGGCTTATCATAACGTCGATTTCGCGCGGTGTCACCATCATTTTTTCGGCTCTTTCGCGTTCCGGCTGCGGTATATTTTCATTTCCCGTTATATCAAAGACAAGTGCGGCGGCATCTACCACCGTCGGCACTCCTATCGCTATTACCGGCACTCCGAGGGTCTTTCGGCTTATCTCGGCGCGATGATTGCCGACTCCCGAACCCGGAACTATACCGGTATTTGTCATCTGAACCGTACAGCCGAGCCTTTTTATGCTGCGTGCCGACAGCGCGTCCACGGTTATTACAGCGTCGGGGGAAGTCTCATTCATTATTCCGCGAATCATCTCGGCGCTTTCTATGCCGGTCTGACCGAGCACTCCCGGAGAAGCGGACGATACAGGCCGAAGAGACGGAAGCCCCACCTCCTCTGCGAGCGATTTTGTGATATGGCGCGTCGAAAATATATCTTTTGCGGTCTTGGGACCGAGAGCGTCGGGTGTAATATCCGAATTGCCGAGCCCCACCACAAGAACTCCCGAGGTGTTTTTCGGCAACAGCTTTTTAATTTCATCTCTCACGGCAAGCATTCTGCTGTCTGCATCATCAAATTCCGATGAAAACGGCGGCAGCTCCACCGTGACATATGTGCCGACGGGTTTGCCGAGCTTTTCGGCACCGGCATCCGTTGTAATTTCTATTTCGGTGACCGACGCGCTTTTTACCCTTCGCTTTTTTACCGTCACGCCGTCATTTTTGCCGCTGTTTGTTATCTCTCTGCGCTCAATTGCGAGATCGGTTCCGAAAATCATATAAATACTGCTGCCTTTCTTTCGATAAATGTTTGTGTACTGCAGCCCGTTTTGCCGCATTTTGCGAATTTCGGGCGCGCTTTACGATATATTATTTGCACCGGCATAAATTTTATAGGCTGTTTATGAAAAAAAACTTGCTTTTTTTCGGAAAGAATGGTATTATATATTCCGCTAATGTGATACGCAAAGGAGGTTAAACTATGCCGAATATTAAATCAGCTAAAAAACGTGTAATCGTTAACAACAAGAGAGCAGACCGCAACAAGTCAAGAAACACCGCTCTCAAGACAGCTATCAAAAAGGCTAATGCCGCTATTGAGTCAAATGCTGCCGACAAAGAAGTTCTTGTTAAAGCTGCAGTTAAGAAAATCGACCAGGCTTCTGCAAAGGGTCTTATTCATATGAATAACGCCGCTCGCAAAAAGTCAGCCCTCGTTTGCAAACTCAACAAGGCTTAATGTTGTTTTTAATGCACCTCGGTCTTTAGACCGGGGTGTTTTGCTTTTTCGGTCAAATTTACATTTTATTCATTGACTTTTGCCTTTTTTACGTATATAATAAACACATAGTTTTACAAAAATTAAGGGAGGCATTTTACCTATGAAAAAAGTTCTTAAAGTTATCGGTATCATCGCCGCTGTTGCAGGCGCTATCTTCGGCGTTTATGTAATAGTGAAAAAATATGTTGACAGCAAAAAAGTAGTTATCGGCAATGACGCTGAAAATTATGTTTCATGCTCCTGCTGCGACGACAACTTCGTTTCCGAAACCGTTGCGTAAATAAAAACGTATTATAAACGCCCGATTGGCTGAGTGTTTATAAGGAAGCTTTGCGTCAAAACAATATTTTTTGTGCAATAATAATCGACCCCTCAAATAAGCTCCGGCTTATCTGAGGGGTTTTCATTTTCTTGTATCAAAAATATAATATTTTAAAGTGCTTTGCAGTTTCGCAGTCGTAAAAATCTTTTTATACCGAAGGCAGGAAACCATTGCCTTCTTACGAACACTCAGCCTTTGAACGGGTGTTTTTTATTTGCTTTTCGGTTTTGCAAAAAACGAAACCACAAGTCCCGACAATACCGCCGCCGCAATTCCTGCGGAGCCCGCACACAACGGTCCCGTAAGAACACCGAGCAAGCCTTTTTCGCGGATTGCCTCCTTGGTTCCGTTCACAAGGACATTACCGAAGCCCGTAAGCGGTACCGTAGCCCCCGCTCCGGCAAAATCAACAAGCTTATCATATACTCCGGTCGCACCGAGGATAACTCCGAGCACAACAAAGGCAACGAGTATTCTTGCAGGCGTCATCTTTGTCACGTCTATCAGTATTTGTCCTATAACGCATATGAGTCCGCCGACAAAAAACGCTTTAAGAAAAATCAGCAAAAAACATTTCCCCTTCCGATTTTCGAAATTATTTTGTGCCGATTTTCAATAATTATTCCTTTCGCAAATCAAATCCGCCGGGCAAAAGCTCCGAGAGCGTATGCACCTCATATTCGCCCTTGCCGTCGCCGAGAATTATTTTGAAATCACCGCCGCAAAACTCCTTCATAACCTGACGGCAAACGCCGCACGGATAGCAAAGGTGCTTGTATTCGCCATTTTTGTATTTACCGACTATCGCAATAGCTTCGAAATCGTTTTCGCCCTCGCTGATTGCCTTAAAAAAAGCTGTTCGCTCGGCACATATCGTGGGTGAAAAAGCCGAATTTTCGATATTGCACCCCTTATAAACTCTTCCGTCTGCGGTAATAAGCGCCGCACCGACGGAAAAGCCCGAGTACGGCGAATATGAATTTACCATAGCGTCCTCGGCGCATACCAAAAGCTCACAAGGCGTCATAATATCGTCTCCCGTCATATTATCTTTATTTTATAATAATTCATAAGTCCGCAAAAATCAAGCTATGCCGTTTTGCAACAAAGTGCCGCCGAATTCGTATAATATAATAAACGTTTTGGGAGGCACTTGCATTTTATGAATTATCAAAACAACAAAACAGAAACATCCGTAATACAGCTGGCACTTAAAAGGGCCGGGTTTTTAGATGGTGAAATCGACGGCATTTTCGGAAGCGATACAAGAAACGCCGTAATTGCTTTTCAAAAGGCCGCTTCTCTGTCGCCCGACGGAATTGTCGGTCCGAAAACATACGCCGCACTTTTACCGTATCTAAAAGGGTACACGATTCACCGTGTAAAAAAGGGAGATTCACTCTATTCGATTGCCGCCATGCACAATACAAGCATAAGAAAAATTTTGCTTGCAAATCCGACGGTTGATCCGCTGAACCTGCAGATAGGCACAAATTTAACCGTTCCGTTTGCTTTTTCGGTAGTTCCCACCGACGTGCCGTATTCATATATGCTTTTAACATACATCTGCGAAGGACTTTTAATGCGGTATCCGTTCCTTTCGGGCGGAGTTATAGGAAAAAGCGTTATGGGAAAAAGCATACCGTATCTAAGCATAGGGCAGGGCAAAGACGAGGTATTTTACAACGCGTCGCACCACGCAAACGAATGGATAACAACTCCACTACTTTTAAAATTCATCGAAGAATATTCGGAAAGCTTTGCAAACGGAGGCTCGCTGTACGGTACTCTCGCGGTACAGTTATTTAAAAAGGCATCTCTTTATATTGTTCCCATGGTTAACCCCGACGGCGTTGACCTTGTAAACGGTGTACTCCGTAACGACAGATATAAAAATGAGACGCTCAAAATTTCGGCACGCTATCCCGACATACCGTATCCGAACGGGTGGAAAGCGAACATTGCGGGAGTTGACCTGAATCTTCAATATCCGGCAGGCTGGGACGAAGCAAAAAAGATTAAGTATTCGCTCGGTTTTACGTCTCCCGCTCCGCGCGATTTTGTCGGCACGGCTCCCCTTTCCGCTCCCGAAAGCGAGGCTGTATTTAATTTTACAATGAAGCACAATTTTGCGCTTACCCTGTCATACCACAGCCAGGGTGAAATCATATACTGGAAGTACCTTGACTTTGAGCCGCAAAAATCACGTGAAATCGCAGAATATTTCGGGCGAATCAGCGGCTATGCGGTAGAGGAAACACCGTATAATTCGGGCTTTGCAGGGTACAAGGACTGGTTTATACAGTATTATGACAGACCCGGATACACAATAGAGGTAGGCTTAGGTCAAAGCCCCCTGCCCCTCACGCAGTTTGACAAAATATACAGCGACAACGTGGGGATTCTTAAAGGCGGCATAACCGAAATATGATAAGATATAACGATAGCGGCGATAAATTTAAGGTGTAAAATCGCCGCATATTGTGATACAATATACTCATCTTTGAAATGAAGGTGAGAATTTGAAAAGCTTACAGGACAAATATATACTCAGAAACGGCGTAGAAGTACCGTGCATAGGCTTCGGCACATGGAAAATGCCGGATGAAGTCGCAGAAAATGCCGTAAAAGCCGCAATAGATACAGGCTACCGTCATATCGACACCGCAGGCGCTTACAGGAACGAAAAAGGCGTCGGCGACGGAATAAAAAAGAGCGGCGTTAAAAGGGAAGAAATATTTTTGGTAAGCAAGCTGCCAAACGACGACCACGGCTATGAAAAAGCCATAGCTGCGTGCGAGAGCTCGCTTTTAAAGCTCGGTACGGATTACCTCGACGGCTATTTAATACATTGGCCGGTGCTTGTCACAAACTGGGACCGCCTCGAAGACGACCTTTGCGATACCTGGCGCGCAATGATGAGACTGCGCGACGACGGCAAGGTAAGAGCCATCGGCACAAGCAACTTTATGACGGAGCATATTGAGATTTTAAAGAAAAATCTCGGCGATTATCCGCTGATAAATCAGGTTCAGATGCATCCGCAAAATCCGCAGGACGAAATGATAGCATACTGCAAAGAAAACTCTGTTTTGCCCGAAGCCTGGAGTCCGCTCATACAAGGTCAGGCATTTAAGCGCGAACTCCTAATAGAGCTTGCCGAAAAATACAAGGTCTCGGTAGCCCAGCTTTGCATACGCTTTATAGTGCAAAAGGGTGCCGTTCCCATTCCTAAGTCGGCAAATCCCGACAGAATTCGGAACAACGCCGATGTGTTCGGCTTTGAAATTTCCGACGAAGATATGGAAAGAATAGCGTCGCTCAGGGTCTACGGCAGAATAGGCGATCCGCCGTCGGTGCCGAGAACTCATCAGGTAGTCGGATTTTAAATCACGTATAAAAAAACGGCTTATCGGGATCAAGCTCCCTATAAGCCGTTTTATCTTTATTTTATAATGTAAAAGAATCAAGTTCTTCAAGAAACCTTTCTTTTTCGCGGAGGATTGCTTTTTTGTATCTGTCCTCCTCAGAAAAGACGCATCCGCAGTATTTTTGCATATAAAAGCCGAGCTCTCTTGCCCTTTGATTGCCGTCTCTGAAATTCGGTCTGAAATCGCGGTAGAGAAATTCCACGCCGAACTCTTTTCCGAAACGCTCGCCTGCCGCGGCTATAAGCTCGTGCTTTTGGTAAACGCTTGCGAGAAGCGTGGTTGTAAACTGCTTAAAACCGTGTTCCGCCGCAAATTCGGCTGTTTTGCGAAGCCTCGTCTCATAGCAATAGGTACACCTGTTATCTATATCGCCGACAACATTTTTCACGAATTCGCGAAGTCCGTAATCCTCTTCGACCAAAACCCTCATATTTATTTTCGAAGCATAGTCGATAAGGCAATTACGCCTTGCCTCGTATTCTTTCCAAGGGTGGATGTTTGGATTATACCAAAACGCGACCGGCTCTATTCCCTCGTTTCGCAGAGGGTCTATGCAGGAAAGCGAGCACGGCGCACAGCAGCAGTGAAGAAGCACATTATTCATCGTCTTTGTCACCGCTTTTACGCTTATCCTTTTCCTCGGACTTTTCATCAGTCGTTTTTTCGTTGCCGAGCTGTTCCTCCGGCAAAAATTCGACCTTGACCTTACCTATACGGCGCTCCTCTACGTTCAACACGGTAAACCTGATGTTTTTATACTGAACGGTGTTCATATCGCCGTCAACCGGCAAAAAGCCCAAAAGGCTGATTATAAATCCGCCGAGAGTATCGTAGTCTCCCTCGGGCAGCTTTATGCCGAGTTTTTCCTCAACCTCTTCGATATCGGTAATACCGTCTATCGTAAAGGTGGTATCGTTTATCTTGGATATTTCTTCGTCCTCGTTGTCATATTCGTCCTGAATATTACCGACGATAGCCTCAACTATATCCTCAAGGGTTACAAGGCCGGCAGTTCCGCCGTACTCGTCAACCACTATTGCCATCTGAATATGCTTAGCGGTCATTTCCGAAAATAATTCGCCGCAGCGCTTTGTTTCGGGAACGCAATATACCTCGCGCATTATGTCCTTAGGCGTTTTTGTTTTAGGCAGATTGGACCCGACATATTTTAAAAGGTCTTTAATGTATATAATACCGACAACATTGTCGGGGTCTTCCTCATATACGGGGATTCTCGAATAGCCGTGCTCCATTGAGGTTTTGACTACGTCCTGGAGAGAATCCTCGACGTCAACGCACTCCATATCGGTGCGGTGAGTCATTATATCGGCAACGTCAATATCATCAAATTCAAAGACGTTGTTTATCATTTCTTTTTGGCTGTCCTCAATTACGCCCTTTTCCTGACCGACGTCAACCATCATACGGATTTCCTCTTCTGTGACGGTTTCCTCATCAGCGTTGGGGTCAAGACCGAACATACGGACTATAAGGTTTGTGGAAGCAGAAAGAAGCTTTACAAACGGCTTTGTTATCTTACTGAAGCCGAGAAGTATCGGAGTGACTGCAAAGGAGATTTTTTCAGACTTCTGCATAGCGAACTTTTTGGGTGCAAGCTCGCCGAGAACGAGTGAAAAATAAGACATAATAAGCGTTATAAGTATAGTCGAAATTACGCTTATCGCACCGACCGGAATTACCTTAACAACAGATGTTTTCGCAAGAGCGTCGGTCAGCATTACCGCAAAGTTCTGAGCCGCGACAGCCGAAGTAAGGAAGCCGGCAAGGGTTACGCCTATCTGAATGGTCGAGAGGAAGTTGCTGGAGTTTTTGGTAAGCTTTAATACCTGTTTTGCTTTTTTGTCGCCGTCCTCCGCCATTTTTTCCATCTTGGCGTCATTCAGCGAAATGATAGCTATCTCCGACATTGCAAAGAAAGCGTTGATCAAAATAAGAATAAATAGTAAAAAAAGTTTAAGAATAATACTCGCAGGTCCTGCGTCGTCCATAATGATTTGTGGACTCCTTTCAAAATAATATATTAGGAAAAATTATACTACAAACCCTCTGTTTCGTCAACCGTGAAAAGCTTCGGCGGCTTTTCATTATTTAAGGCCGTCAAGCCGAAATTTCTCGGATATTTTACGGTAAGCCGAAAGAGAGAGTCCGTACTTATCGGCAAGGCGCACAACCTCATATATAAGGCCGTCTATTTCCGACTGCTTACCGGCAGCAATGTCGCGCTGCATAGAGGTGGAGGCGTCCGGTGACAGAGCGTCGAGAATATCGAGATTTATTTTTACAAGGCTCTTTTCGTATTTTATTCCCATTGCAGCCGCAAGCGTTTCAATTTCGGAGATAAGCTCAGAAAAAAACTCGCGCTCCGCTCCCGGTTTTTGCATCTCGGCGGCATTTGCTCCGAAATACAGACCGCATCCCGCCATAGGCGAAACATATGAAAATTTTTGGAGAGCGTCCTTTTCGACATTATCGGAAAAAACCGGCGTTATGTTTGCCAGTTTTAAGTCGCTTTCGATTTTTATAAGCCGCGAATCATCCTTTTTGTGCGAAGGCAACCCGTAAACTATACGAAAAATCGAACCGTACATATGTATTTTCCCCGGAGAGACAAGACTTGAGGAAACATATATACACCCGTCCGTCACCGTAAGAGAGGGAAGCTCTTTTTGCATATGTCTGCCCGTGCCGTAAATATTGAGTATCGGTATTACCACGGTTTCGGGCTTGGATACGCTTTTTATAAACGGTATTGTATCTGTAATGCTATATCCCTTTACGCATACAAAAATAACATCGGGAGAAAGGGCTGCGCCGGATTTCACAGCATTCTCAAAACCGTTCATATCAAAGGCTTTTACGGCATTTGTGTATTCGTTGTTATCAAGACTCAGAGTAATGCCGGTTTCCCTGAGAGCCGACAGATTTTTGCCTCTCGCAATAAGAGTTGTATCTATTCCGGCCTTTGTAAGGTATGCGGCTATTGCGCCTCCCGTTCCGCCGACACCTATAACAAGATATTTCACTGTTTTCAAATCCTTTCAAAATACAACGAGTAAATTTTCGGTGCTTTTAACCGACCGTTTTCACCGTTTTGATTTCATCGCCCGTTTTAATGCGTGCCGTCTTTTTGTCGCAGGACGAATATACCGACAGACTCTTTATTTCGCCGTTTTCCCACGTGAAATCAAGAGAATATCCTCCGCGGGCACAAAGCCCTTTTACGCTGCCGTTTTTCCACTCCTCGGGGAGTGCCGGCAAAAGCTCTATAATATCATCGGAACTGTAACACAGCATTTCGCAGACACCGCTTGTGTATCCGCAGTTTCCGTCCATCTGATACGGCGGATGGAAGTCCCAAAGGTTCGGCGCGATGTTTTTATTTATAAGCTCACGCAGCATTGAATATGCTCTGTTGCCGTCCTTCGCCCTCGCCCAAAGGTTTACCTTATTCGCCTTGCCCCAGCCCGAGCCGTTTGCGCCGCTCTTTTGGCCGAAGCCTCTGTCAAGCAGAGAAACTTTACAAGCCTCGATAAGTTCGGGAGTTTTATCGGTTATCGCGTTTCCGGGATAAAGTCCGAGCAAATGAGATGCGTGTCTGTGGCGGTTTTGGCAGGAATGGAGCCTATATTTAAGCTTTCTGAGTTTCAAGGACTTGTACCATTCGTCCTCCTCATACCATTCCTTTATCTGACCCCATCGACCTTTTGTAATGGGTTTTAACTTTACACGTACCTTTTCAAGCTCAGCCGCAAAGTCGTCGTCTCCGAGAACCCTTGCCGCCTTTTCCGTATCGGTAAACAGTTGCCAAATAAGCGTCTGCTCGTATGTATTGCCTATACTTATGGGCCCGTGCTCAGGAGAATAAGACGGAGACGAAACATATCTGTCCTGCTCTTTACTGTAAACAAGATTTTGAAGCCAAAAAACAGCATTTTCTTTCATCATGGGATATATGTCGGAGCGAAGATAGTCCGTGTCCTCGGTAAACGCATAATAATCAAAGCAATTCTGCATCATCCACGAGGATGCCGCCGGAGACCAGCCCCAGTAGAAATCCCAACCGGGACAAGTCCAACCGAAGGGCGTATTTTGAGTATGGCACACCCAGCCGTTCTCGGGATTTTTTTCATCGGAAACGATATTGTGGTAACACCGCGCGGTAACTCTGCCCGGCTCACGAAGCGACTCCATATAGCGTATCATAGGTTTTGCCTCGCCGAAAAGTCCCGTGACATAGGCGTGCCAATAACACATCTGAAGATTTACGTTCAGATGATAATCACAGCTCCACGCAGGCGAATTGGAATTGTTCCATACACCCTGAAGATTGGCGGGCAGCTCATCGTTTTCGGCAGAGCTTGAAATAAGCAGGTATCTGCCGTATTGGCACAAAAGCTCTTCCAAGTACCGCCCGTCCTTTGAATCGGGGTTTTCACGGTATGAAGAAAGGAGTTTATCCGTGTATTCGGTGCTTGTGAAGCTTGTAACCTCAAATGAAAAACGGTCAAACAGCGATTTGTATTCGGCAATCGCCTCTTTTTTAACCTCGTCATAGCCTTTTTTCAAAAATTCTTCTATTGCGGAATTTACTTTGCCTTCGGGCAATTCGCCTCTGTAATTCGGATATTCGTTTTTATAGTTTGTCCCGGCAGAGAGGGCAAAAACAAGATATGAAGCGTCTTTAATGACGAGCTTACCGTCGCCTTTTACCATTTCACCGTCCGTTGTAACACAAAGGCGCGCATAGTATGCGAGGTCATTATCCGAGAGCCTGCCGCATAAAATCAGGGAATTATCCTGCACTCTTATGCTGTCGGTCTCGTGAGACGCCGAAAATGAAATTTCGGTGTTCAACGCACCATTTTTATCGGCGGTGATTTTTTCGGCGATAACCGACGGATTGTGCGACGCAAAACACTCGCGTATAAAGGAAACTTCGCCGCTCTTATATTTCACCGTGCAAACGGAATTTGTTATATCGAGCTGTCTTTCATAATCCGAAAAAACATCGTGAGGAAATTTGAGCACTATCTCCCCGAAATTCTGATACGCCCCGTAGCCGTCCTTTACGCCTACAAGCTTATCCTTAAATTTAAGGACGGCCTTTTTATCACCGCGGCGCAGTGCATCTCTGATTTTTTCAAGGTATTCATAGCTGTTTTCGACATTTCCGCCGATATAGTCCTTTCTGCTCTTTGACGGTCCGCCAGTCCAAAGAGTTTTTTCATTAAACTGCAAATGCTCCTCGGAAACACCTCCGAATACGCACATACCGAGCATGCCGTTGCCTATGGGCAAAACCTCGTTTTGCCATCCGTTTTCGGAATACTCCGCAGGCTTGTTATATTTGAGAACGTAATTTTTCAAGACAAACGCTCCTTACCGTTTTATTTATAAAAACAATAGCAAACGGAAGCAAAAAAGTCAATATTTGAGCCGTTTCACGGAAAATCTTTTTGTTTTTCCTTGACGAGCAGGCTCTTTTATTATACAATTTTAATGCTTTGAAAATCTCATAATCAAAGTTGTCAGTTCGAGATCCGCCTGACAGGGCAAATGCCCAAATCAAAACTAAGGAGTTTGAAAAATGAATAAGAAAAAAGATGTTAACTTTCTCGTCTGCGGTGCGGTAATTGCCGCACTCTATGCCGCGCTGACCTATGCCGCATCCGCCGTAAATCTTGCCTACGGAGCGGTACAGTTCAGATTTTCCGAGGCTCTGACGGTTCTTGCGGCATACACACCGGCCGCAATACCCGGGCTTACAATAGGCTGTCTCTTGGCAAACCTCGGAAGTCCGTACGGTATTACGGATATAATATGCGGCTCGGCAGCAACGCTTTTGGCTGCCGTATTTACGTATCTCACGAGAAAGGTCAAGGTAAAGGGGCTGCCGCTTCTCGCACCGGTTTTTTCGGTAGTGTTCAACGCCGTTATAGTCGGGGCGGAAATAGCCGTATTTTTGCCCGAGGGCTTTACGTTCAAGGGCTTTCTTATACAGGCAGCATTTGTAGGTCTCGGCGAGCTCGTGGTATGCTACGCCGCCGGAATGCCGCTTTGCGCAGCAATAAACAAAACGGGACTTCGTAAATACCTTAAATAACTCTTATATATTGAAACAAGCTATCGGTTTGTGATAAAATAATCTCAGTAACGGCATCTGCTGTTTTTGAGATTATTTTTTTGCGCCGATATGTCGGCAGGAAACGGGAGACGATGTCATAATGGCAAAAATAATAGTGGCAGACGATGAAATGCTCATACGGCGACTTGTGTGCGATTTCCTGATTAAAGAGGGTCACACGCCGCTTGAGGCCGCGGACGGCAAAATGGCTGTAGAGCTTTTCAACCGGAATCCGGACACCGCCCTCATAATAATGGATATTATGATGCCCGAGCTCGACGGCTGGGAAGCGACAAGGGAAATAAGACGGCACTCCGCCGTGCCCATTATGCTGCTTTCGGCAAGAAGTCAGGACTTTGATCAATTAACCGGATTTGAAAGCGGCGCAGACGACTATGTAACAAAACCGTTTTCCCCGGCCGTGCTTATGAAACGAGTGGAGGCTCTTTTGCGCCGCTCCGGGAGCGGATTTGTCTCCGACACCGACGAGCTTTGGGGGCTGTCGGTAAACAAAGATGCGCACGAGGTCAAGGTCTACGGCGAAGCCGTTTCGCTGACGCTTAAGGAGTACAGTATTCTAATAAAGCTGCTCGGCTTTGTGGGCAGAGTTTACTCACGCGAACAGCTGCTTGACGATGTTTGGGGCTTTGACTACGACGGCGATATAAGAACCGTAGATTCTCACGTTGCAAGGCTTCGTACAAAGCTCGGCGACTGGGGAACAAAGCATTTACATACCGTATACGGCGTAGGCTATAAGATAGAGGAGTGAATATGAGCAAAGAGAATAAGAGTAAGCGCTTTATAAGTATAAGGCTGCGGCTGTTTTTACAGGTCGGAGCCATAGTTCTTATTGCCGTAACGCTGATACTCGCCCTCAACAAATGGTATCTCTCGTCAATATACATACTCAATCAAAAGCGTACCATGCAGGATCTTGCGGAGGAAATCGACACCTACGACGTTTCCGCCGCCGATTACAGCTCTAAAATCGCATTGCTCGAAAAAGACAACGGAGTTACCATAGACGTATATATGTCGGACGGCACTCCCCTTTACTACGGTGCCGTGCCTACCGGTATAACCGGAGGTAAAATAGTGATAAAGGACCGGCACGACAACCCCGACGGCTCTTTCTTTGAAATTCAGGAAAACGCTATGAGCGACACGCAATTCATAGTCTACGGAAAAAGTCTTAAATTCGGCGGAGACCTTGAGATGTACAGCAAAAAAACGACGATAGACTCATATGCCGATACAGCCATAAACGTAATGCTTATAACCAGCATACTCGCTCTTTGTGCCACGCTTGTTGCAATATATTTTTACTCAAAGAAATTTACAAAGCCGCTTATTGAAATGAGCAGCGTCACCGGCGGCATGGCAGATATGGACTTCTCAAAGAAATGCGAATACGGCGGAAACGATGAAATAGGCACTTTGGCAAGCAGTATAAACGAGCTGTCCGATTCGCTCAACAGCACGCTTGTTGATTTAAACGAGAAAAACCGCAGGTTGCAGGAGGATATAGAGAAAGAACAGCAGCTCGACAAAATCCGCAAGGATTTTATCTCTAATGTTTCGCACGAGTTGAAAACTCCGATTTCAATAATACAGGGCTATTCGGAGGGGGCCAAGCTGATGCTCGACAGCGGCGACACAAAAGGTGCTTCGGAATATTGTGAAATAATAACCGACGAAACTCACAAGATGAATATGCTCGTTTTACAGCTTCTCGAGCTTTCAATGTATGAATCAGGTAACGTCAAGCTCAGTATGGATAAGATAGACATTCGCGCAGCCGCTGAAGAATACGGCGAAGAAAACCGATTAAAATTTGAGAGCAAGGGAATCAAATTTATAAATGATATTCCGAGCAACTGCTTCGGACTCGGCGACAGCGTTAAAATACGAATGGTATTTAATAACTACATATCGAACGCCTGCTCACACGTTTCCGGCGACAACATTATAAGAGTCTATAAAGGGCAAAGCCCGAACGAAGGCAGCATACGGATTTGCGTATACAACAGCGGAAGTCATATAGACAGCGATGATATGGATAAAATATGGATAAGCTTTTACCGTGCCGACAAGTCACATTCACGCGCAGAGGGGCGTTTCGGACTCGGCCTTTCGATAGTCGGTGCAATACAAAAGCTGCACGGCGAAAAATACGGTGCCGAAAACACGGACGACGGAGTTGTATTTTGGTTTGACATAAAAAAAGCCTGAGCTTGCGGAGGTGAATATTTTGCTTAAATTTGCGGATAGGCTTCTTTCCGTCTTTTTCCCAAAAAGGTGCAAATACTGCGGAGAATTGATAGTCCCGGAAAAAGACGTCTGTGAAAGCTGTGAAAGCTCCCTGCCGCGTATTTTGCCTCCGTGTTGCCGTTTTTGCGGTCACAGCAAAGAGGACTGTTCATGTAAGCAGGCAAAAAACGAATATTCCGCCGTCGCCGCTCCGTTTTACTATGAGGGTGCCGCCAAAACCGCAATACACCGCCTGAAATTTGAGGGAAAGGATTTTGTTGCACGTACTCTCGCGCAGGATATGGCAAAAACCGTAAAAGAGCAATACGGCGAAAAGAAATTTGACATAATAACCTTTGTGCCGTTTTCAAAAGCCGAAAAACACGACAGGGAATTTAACCAGAGCGAGCTTTTGGCAAAACGGCTCGGTGAGGAGCTTTGTTTGCCGTGTCGGGAGATGCTCGTAAAGCTCTATGATGTTCCGCGCCAGCACACTCTCCCGGGAAACAAACGGCGCGGCAATGTATTCGGCATATTCGCGACAGCGGAAGAGTTTTCATATCTTGACGGCAAAACAATACTTCTTGCAGACGACATAAAGACCACCGGTTCCACGCTTTCGGAGTGTGCTAAAATGCTGAAAATAGCAGGCGCAAAAGAGGTTTGCGCCGTAACCGCCGCCATAGCTAAAAGGATAGGATAACGGCAGCGCGGGCAATATATACGATTCACCAGATAAGCAATTACCCAAAATGACAGTATTTAAAGCAATCGTCGGATACTCGCCCAAGCTTTGCAGTTCATCGTTTTTAGATATATATTAACTATAATTGTGCTGATACGTAACATATTTTTTGTTTTTCGCCGCAAAATCGTCAAATGCCGTTTTATTCGACAAAGCTACCAAAAAACAAATTGACAAACATGGTAATTTCAGTTAATATTGTTGTGTAAACCTACTTTGTTAATATTAAACAATGTGCGCCCTGTACGGGCGGCACTGCCGATGCGGACAAAAAGAGGGCAACCCCCTACGGCGAATTTTAAGGGTTAATAATAAAAGCTTTCAAGTGCGGCAAATTAAAAAACTTTAAATTTACGCACGGATAATATCTATGATATTGTCCGATTTTTATTTTTTGTTACTTTTCGGCAGGTTTACCGGTCATATCTTCGGTAGAGAATTATGCACGTATGAGAATATTAGGAGAAACGACATATTATGGGTAATTTATTGTATGACATACCTTTCATACCTTTTGTACTGTTAATGATAGCGATGCTAGTCGCTAGTGTAATAAATTTAAAGAAACTAAAGCAGGCTGAACCTCAAAAAAGACCTTGGTGTTCGATGATGTATGTCACAATGTTAGGTGTTCCTGTCTTTACTGTTGCAAGATGTCTTCATGATTTTTCAAAGACCTATAAATACTCTGACATAGCAGATACAATAATTCTTGTATATTTCTTCGTATTTTTTATTGTGCCTTGGGCCACAAGTATTTATGTTCACAAAAAATGGGGGCATACTAAAGAAGATAATTCATTATTTCATCTTATCTTTTTTTAGGAATCGCCTTATTTGTTCTTTCTGCAATATTATTTTTAATTTATTTTTTAGATATTTAGAAATCTATGCAATAAAATAAATATCGGATTAGACGGTGTTACATTTTCAACCACCGATAAAAAAGAAAAAGACATAAAAGATTTGTTTCGGAGAACATTTCATTAAAAAATATTTATACATATTACTTCCCGTTATTTTCTTTGTTTTA